>Ga0209605_1001645_pt1 | contig 23857 bp, 18 predicted proteins | sample AD_UKC035_MetaG_FD_184408 | JGI IMG/M metagenome (GOLD analysis project Ga0209605, IMG submission 184408) | Active sludge microbial communities of municipal wastewater-treating anaerobic digesters from USA - AD_UKC035_MetaG (SPAdes) (version 2) | ecosystem: Engineered > Bioreactor > Anaerobic >...
TGAAAGATTTCAATCCGCACACCATTCAGTTCATCTCCATCCTCTTCAGCTTGGCGTTCCTCATCTTCATGATCTATCTCATACGGATCAGGAAGCTGAAGGAAGAGTATGCCATTCTGTGGCTGTTTTTCGGCATCATTTTCCTGTTTCTCTCCATATTCAGGAAATCCCTTGAATTCATATCATCCGTTCTCGGCATCGCCTATCCTCCTGCGGCTTTGTTTTTGGTCCTGATTCTCGCTGTCATTACAATCCTCATTCACTTTTCTCTCGTTATATCGAAAATGAAGGACAAGCAGAGACAACTCGCCCAGAATCTCGCCCTCCTAGACGCCCGGTTCAGGGAAAAGAGTGGAGATGACGGCCAGACATTTTCAGACTGATCAGGCCCTGCCGTGTCAGGGAAACTCATACTCGGCGACATTCTGAAATCCCCCGGATTGAGGAAGTACTTTGCCAGCACCTCCTGGATGATGGGGGAATTTTTCATCCGGATGGGTTGAATCTGTCGGGGGGGCTTCGTTGCCCGGTATCTCGGGCCTTCGCCATGAGGCCCTTTGAGTTACGCAGACAGCATGGCAGCCACGTTTGCCGTTTTTGGCAACCTGGGTCTTGATGGTATTTTGACGAGGAATCTTGTCCGGGAAGCGGGAGATCGGGACCTTACAATACATTTCATGTCAGGTCTTTTTTGATTCTAATCCGATTAATCAAAATTTGGGCTTTGTAATAATTGGGCGGGTGTGAACCTTTCTTAAAGGGAGAAAAAGAAAACGGGCCAGCATTTCCCTGTCTCCAAACAAACGGTGTTTTTTGTAATGACTTTATCGCATCGCCCCACATTACTGCTTCTTCTAAAGCCATTCAAGCGCCATCTCTATGCATCCTGGATGTTGCCCGTGGTTGCCTTTTTACCGTTTCTCCTGGCCGTTCCTCTGGTGTTTCAGTGGTTCAACTTTCATCTGATTTGGGACGAGCATCTGTATTATGCAGACCTGTTGTTGTGGAGAGAGAACAGTGTGTGGTCATTCCTCACGGCATACCATCAACCCTCGACGCCGCTCTACTATTACCTGACAGCACCGATGGCTTTTGCGACGGGTTTCGATCCGACACCGCTTCGTTGGCTCTCATTTCTCTTAAGCCTGGCTGGTATTGTGGTGGCCTGGAATCTTTTCCAACAACAGCAAGCCACAAATCAGACAATCGTAGTCAAGACCTTGTTGCTTGCCTGGTCACCCTGGTACTTTCTCGTCTCATTCTTAATTCTCAATGACATGACCGCCCTGTTCTTTTTTCTCCTCGGGCTGTTATGGTTACGTCGTCACCCCGTTGCCGCTCAATTTTCCATCCTGCTTTCCGTGCTGGTCCGTCAATTTTTCATTTTCTTCAGTTTTGTCCGAACCTGCCGGGAGTTATTTTGGGAACGACGATTTTTCCCCGCCCTCCTTTCAGCCGTGCCCGGTATCGGCCTCCTTCTGCTTTTCTTCTATTGGGGTGGCCTCACCCCTCCTGCCAACCCCAGCGTCATGAACTTCGATCTGCAGAAGTACACAACCATGATGCCCGTCTATGGGTTGACTGTCACGGCTTACCTGGTGGCGCTCTATCACTGGCAGGATGCGGTCCTGCAGGTGCGCCTCCGGTATCGGGTTTTTACAGGCTCGACGGTCGCTATCCTGATGATTTCGGCGCTTCTCTGGCAGCTCTACCCCCCCGAAATGTCGCCGGCCAACGGTTTGCTTTATGCTGTTTTTGCCAAATGCAATTGCCCTATTTTGCTGCGACAGGTGGGCGGTTTCATTCTTTTTGTTATCATGAACGGCTTCATCCTGTATGCTTTATGCAGCCGTAATGACCTTCTTCTGGCTTGCGCTCTTTTCTTTCTCGGCCATGTCGTCATTCACTACCACATGGACAAGTATGTCCTGAGTGCCGTTCCTCTGATTCTCACTGGATTGCAGCCCCCGGTGGATCGTAGTCCGCCATGGTACCAACCGGCGGTTATCCTGGCCTTGCTGTTGCTACTCAGTTGGTTCCAAGGGCTTTCTGCTGTGGCGACTTGGTAGGCTTACATAATAAATGAGCGAAGCAGTCTATGGAATCTTTTCCAGCAAAGCCATATTGAAGGGGAATAATAATGTTTCTCAAGCCGAATCGTAAGCAGGGTAAAAAAAGAGACCGCGACAGTGGCTCTGTCGTGATGATAACGAAAATGGTCAACGATTCGGGGAATCGGAAGTTTGATCATGTTTTCGTCTGGCAGGGAGCCGTCAGAAAGGGAGCTTTCGTATCCCTTATTTGAAGAAATCCTGGCTGCGATGGACAAATATATAATTTCTGGGAAGATGTTCATCCAGAAGGTCAATATAAGAATGGTCAATATAATGAAGTGCTTCATTCAGATGTTCCTTCGAATACCTGTTATTTTTTCCCGGTGCCCATGCCTTTCAGGCGAGGGGTTCCTTGTTGCTGAAAATCATGGGTTTATCAAATGGAGGCTATGTTTTCTTAATGGATGAAGTAACCGTATCGATAATCACCCCTTCCCTTAATCAAGGAAGCTTTCTTGAAGAAACGATTTTGAGTGTCCTCGACCAGAAGGGCGATTTCAAGCTGGAGTATCTCGTCATTGACGGAGGGTCGACGGATCAAACCATCGATATTTTAAAAAAATATGATAATCGCCTGAATTGGTTCTCAGGGCCCGACCAAGGACAGACGGATGCCGTCAACAAGGGATTTGCGAAGGCATCCGGCGACATTCTCGGATGGCTTAACTCGGATGATCTTTACGAAGAAGGTTCTCTGGCAAAAGTCGTTGATTCATATAAAGATCATAAATTCGAGTGGTGCTTCGGGAACTGCCGGAACATTGACGAGGGAGGCCGGGAGATACGAAAGCCGGTGACGACATATAAAAACTTCGAGAGCAGGCATTATTCCCGTCAAAGGCTCTTGACGAAGGATTTCATACCCCAGCCGGCTGTTTTCATATCCAGGAAGGCTTTCGAGGAAACGGGATTACTGAACCTGGCTTACGACTACGCCATGGACTATGACTACTGGCTCCGGCTGGCCTCCCGGTACCGGCCACTTTACATCAATCGTTACCTTGCGAAATTCCGATGGCATCAGACGTCAAAATCACAGAATCACTATCGGAAGGCGGCTCTGGAAGCTTACAGGATCGCCAGGGGGCATGCACGACCGGGGGATGAGTTGTATTTGTTCCGTCATTTCATGCACGTCTTGACGTTAAGCATGGTCTATTCTTTTTTGTCCTGACATTCCTTATTTCTATTAGAAAGCCGGATAAGCGGAGAGGTTAGATTCTTTGAAATACAGTGAATCGCGAAGACCAGTTCATCTCGTTTTTCTCCATCCTCACTTCACCTTGCCGGGAGGTGCCGGAAATGTCGTACTTGAGGTGGCTAGCCGCATGTCATCGGAACATTATCACATCACCGTCCTGTGTATCAGGGCGTCCGAGGAATATAGAAAAAGGTTCCCAGGAGTTGCCTTCGTTGAAACAGGCGGTCATTTATCCCACGAGCGTTTTTTCTGGCTTTCTTGGCCTGTCATGCAGCGGAAAATAAACAGAAGCCTTGATTGCCTGAAACCCGATATCCTTCTTCCTTCAGTTCTACCGGCTAACTGGTGGGCCTTTTCATATAAAAGGACTCGAAAAAATGTTTTCTGCCTCTGGTACTGCCATGAGCCAAGCGCCTTCATTCATTCTCCCGAATGGATTGAGGCCATCGAAGACAGGCTCATGCACCAGGCGGCTAAAAGGCTGAACCCCTGGCTCAAAGATCTGGACCGTTGGCTGGTGAGAGGAAACGTTGATTATGTGATCTGCAACTCCCGCTTCACGCAGGGTCAGTTCCAGAGAACGTATGGCATTGAGTCTCAGGGACATATATACCCCGGTGTCGATCTGGATCGATTCACACCCGCGGGCGATAAATCGGAGGACCTTTTCATGGTGAGCCGCCTTACACGGTTCAAAAATATCCGTGTGGCCCTGGAAGCCTTAGCCTTGCTGAAAAGAAAAGACCGCCGTCTCCTTATCGGCGGAGAGGGGGAAGCCAAGGAAGACCTCCGCAGGCTGACGAACAGCCTGGGGCTGGATGATCGCGTCATTTTCCTGGGCAGCATCCCGCACGATAGGCTACCCTCTCTCTATGCGCGCGCAAAACTGTTGATTTTCACTACGGAAAAAGAACCATTCGGGATGGTCCCCGTGGAAGCCCTGGCCTGCGGAACACCTGTCATCGCCTCGAATTCAGGCGGTGTGCAGGAAACGGTCCAACACGGGGTTAATGGACTCCTCCTGGATCCGATGACGCCACGGTCCCTGAGCGAAGGAATTGATCACCTACTTGAAAATACGGAAACATATGATTTCCTCAGGCAGAATACGAGGAAGTCGGTGGAGAGATTTTGTTGGGACCATCATGTACAGCAGTTTCGGGAAATACTGGATCAAATTATTCAAGAGAGAAGAACGAGACGGGGTGCTGCCAATTTTTCCTGAAGCACCTAATGTCCTATTTCTTCAGGTATCTTTATTTTTTAGCATTGAGGTCTGAGAAATATCAGCATAACAATTTATTTAAAGCGAGCTCTCAGAGATCACGTAGATCCAAGATGGTTTTTTGAAAAAGTGTCATTCGGCATATAAAAGGCATTACGATCATATTCTTTGAAATATAAAATAAAAATCCCCCAATAAGTATATTTATATTGAGTGGAAATGCGACCGGGAATTATATAGTCTGGCCATGAAAAAAGTAAAATATCATGAGCTAACCCTGCGACAGAATTTTTCTTGGAATATTGCCGGCAACATTGTCTATGCTGCCAGTCAGTGGGGGATCATAGTCGTTTTAGCAAAGCTGACAACTCCTGAAGGACTTGGGTACTTTGCTCTGGCGCTGGCAATTACTGCACCTGTTATTATGTTGACTCAACTCAACTTGCGGAGCGTTCAGGCAACTGATGCGACAGGCGAGTACAGCTTTGGTCACTATGTCGGCTTGCGTCTGATCACCACCGCCGTGGCTTTCATTATTATTTCCATAATCGCCTGGATTGGCGACTATTCCCAGAAAGTCACTCTTGTTGTCCTAGCCATCGGCCTTGCCAAGGCCTTTGAATCCATAAGTGATGTCTGTTACGGTTTGATGCAATGCTATGAACGCATGGATCGAATCGCCAAGTCGCTGATGTTGAAAGGGCCGATCTCCCTGGCGGCGCTGGGCCTCATGGTATTTCTGACAGGAGACGTCTTCTGGGGTGCCGCAGCCTTAGCCGTTACCTGGCTTCTCCTCCTTCTCTTCTACGATCTACGGAATGCTTTCCTGACTTTGTGTGAAAACCATTCGGCAGGCGGGAAAAACCCCGCTGATCCGACCATGTCCCCGGAGTTCAATCGCAAGGTGCTTATGAAGCTTGTAAGGCTTGCCATCCCTCTCGGAATCGTCGCGGGGCTTATTTCTCTGCAAACGAATATTCCCCGCTATTTCATTGAGAAGCAACTTGGTATGGCTGAACTGGGTATTTTTGCTGCGTTGGCCTATTTCGTAAAGGCAAGCACTATTATTGTATCTGCTATGGGGGGGGCGGTTGTCCCGCGGTTGGCGAAATATTACGCTGCGACACACATCGACAAATATAAGAACTTGCTTTGGCGCATGGCTTGCATAGGTCTTTTCGTAGGACTGGGAGGGGTACTGCTCGTTCTCATTGCTGGCAGGCCCATTTTAACGATTCTCTATCAGCCGGAGTTTGCTGATCGGGTATCGGTCCTCCTGTGGCTCATGATAGCCGGATGTTTCTCCTATATAGCATCCTCTCTTGGATACGGTATGACAGCCGCCCGGTATTTCGATGCCCAGCTCCCCCTTTTTGTAATCGTTACCGCCGCAACGTACGCTGCCTCTTTGTGTCTGATCCCGGGTCTTGAGTTGCATGGTGCCGCTTGCGCTTTGATGATCGGAGCCCTGGTACAGATCGTTGGCAGCGGATTGGTTGTAGCGCATGCCCTGAAAAAAAAGATGCGCGAGAGACCCCTTAATGTCAGTTGAATCAAAAAATCCTGTTCGGATTCTCCATGTGGTCGGTGGCATGAATCTGGGTGGGGCGGAAACGTGGCTGATGCACCTGCTTCGCCATATCGACCGGAAGCGTTTTCAATTCGATTTCCTGGTTCACACGACGAACCCCTGTACCTATGACGAGGAAATTAGAAACTTTGGTTCCCACATTATTCCCTGTCTGACTCCATCGAAACCGTGGCGCTATGCATCGAATTTTGCCCGCGCCCTGAAGACCCATGGTCCCTATGACATCATACATAGCCATGTCCATCACTACAGCGGTTTTGTTTTGCAGCAGGCAAAGAGGCTCGGGGTGCCAATTCGCATTTCCCACAGCCATAGTGACACTAGCTGGCGCGACTTAAAGGCGGGAGTCCTCCGTAAGGGTTATCTTCAACTCATGGCCTATCTCATCCGCCGGCACGCCACCGTGGGCTTGGCTGCGAGCAATAAAGCCGCAGACGCATTGTATGGAATCCGCTGGAAAGACGACCCTCGATGGCGTCTCCTGTTTTGTTCCATTGATCTAAGCCCCTTCGTCAACGGGATCGACCCTTCAGAGGTACGCGCTGAACTGGGCATGGCGGAGGATGCCTTTGTGGTCGGGCATGTGGGCCGTTTTGTAGAACCGAAGAATCATGGGTTTCTGCTGGACATCGCCAAATGCCTTGTCCGGAAGGAGCCTCGGGCGAAGCTCCTTTTCATCGGCGACGGCCCTTTGCGTTCCGCCATGGAGTCGAAAGCGGCCCGCCTGGGATTGACCGGTCATGTCATTTTCGCCGGCCTGCGGGCCGATGTTCCTCGCCTGATGCGGGGTGCCATGAATGCTTTCCTTTTTCCATCGCTCTATGAGGGCTTGCCGCTTGCACTGGTGGAAGCCCAGGCCGCCGGGTGTCCGTGTTTTTTTTCTGATGTGATTCCGGTTGAAGCCGATGTTGTTCCACCCTTGATCAACCGCTTTTCTCTTGATCAACCTGCTGAGGTATGGGCCGACGCCCTTGCTCCATCAAATGGCCCGCGAATTATCTCCCAGGCAGAAGCGCTGAAGTGGGTGTCGCAAAGTCCGTTCAATATCTCCAATGGTTTGAAAATGTTATGCGATGTCTATTCTACCGGGGGAATTCATCCTTCACAGGTCAATGGGTAAAAGAAAGGGTCCTTCTCCTATTCAGAAATTAATGGCATTCTCTCCGTCGTACCGCTCTACCCGTCTGGAAAGTATGATTGGTATACGACGGCATCCCGAATCTCACAGGGTTCATTTCCAAGGCGTCATCCATGGAATATTTCATTGTTTGACTGCCTGCTTAGCCTCTAAAAAAAGTACATTGAAACAGGGGAGACCAAGTCAGGGATGGAATGAGAAACCCTTTTCTTGTCAGCAGATTGAGAGTTTTCGGAGAGCCTGAAATTGCGTCTCACGGTTACCCTTGAACATAGATTTCGTACCACGCCGGACGGAAAACTCTGGTCGCAGACCATGTTTTCCCATAGCTTCTGGCAACGCTACCTGGAGGTTTTCGACCACGTCAACATCATTGCCCGCGTTCTTCCCGTCGGTGATGTTGACAGTGCCTGGAAACCGGTGGATGGTAAGGGGGTATCCTATACACCGGTGCCTCATTACATAGGTCCCCAGCAGTATCTGCACAAGGCCCGGGCAGTGAACCGTGCGGTAAGAAGGGGTCTGGGCCGTGATGACGCAGTCATCATGCGGGTCAATTCAAGGCTGGCCGTGTGCCTCGAACCAAGACTGAGGAGGGAAGGTCGTCCTTACGGTGTGGAAGTTGTCAATGATCCTTATGATGTTTTTGCTCCCGGGTCCGTTCATCATCCTCTTCGCCCCTTTTTCCGGTGGTTGTCTCCACGTCAGTTGCGGCGCCTGTGTGCCAATGCCTCAGCGGCCAGCTATGTCACTGAAAAGGCTTTACAGAGACTCTATCCGGCTTCTGCCCATGCTTTTACGACACATTATTCAAGCATCGAATTGCCCATAGGCAAAATTTCCCAAAATTCTCGATTTTTTAATGTTAGCCAGAAAAGGAAAAGACTCATCAATGTTGGGTCAATGGCCCAGATGTACAAGGCGCAGGATTTGCTGATTGACGCGGTGGGTATCTGTGTCCGCGAAGGCCTGGATCTCGAATTGACTTTCGTGGGTGACGGCAGGCATCGCAGGGAACTGGAATCCCGGGCTGAGAATAAGGGATTGGGTCGTCGGGTCCGATTCCTCGGACAGCTGTCTGCTGGGGAGGCGGTTCTGAATGCCTTGGACAAGGCGGATCTCTTTGTCTTGCCGTCACATGAAGAGGGGCTACCGAGAGCGATGATTGAAGCAATGGCACGGGGGCTTCCCTGCATCGGTTCGACCGTGGGAGGTATTCCGGAACTGCTCCCGCCGGAGGATATGGTTCCTCCCGGCGATATAAAGGCTCTGGCCACAAAGATCAGAGACGTGATCAGCAGCCCCGCGCGAATGAACAGGATGTCTTCCCGGAACCTTGAGAAGGCGGGTGAATATGAGGAAGAGGTTCTTGCTGAACGCCGCCGCAGGTTCTATCGAGCCCTGAAGGAGCGAACGGAGACATGGCTGAAAACCCGCAATCTTCAAGTAGTGCCCGGAAGAGGAGGGTCTCGTTGAGAGTCTTGGTGATCGGAGGTATATCCAGGTCGCTCCTTAATTTCCGGGGTCCTTTGATCCGGGCGATGCTCGACACAGGACACGAGGTTTGGGCCTGTGCCGGGGATCTCCGAGAAGACGTGGTGGAGACGTTGAAGAGCTGGGGCGTGACATTTGTCCGCTTTCACCTGGCCCGTGCTGGAATGCGTCCCTGGGAAGATTTTAAGACTTTCCGGGATCTGCAGAGGCTGATGGGTAAAGTGCGGCCCGATGCGATCCTGGCATACACCGTGAAGCCGGTCATTTACGGCGGTCTGGCCGCCCGGGTTTGTGGTGTGGAAAAGTTTTTCCCAATGATTACTGGTTTGGGTTATGCTTTCACTCCAATTGCCTCTATTAGCCACTTCGCTGTTGCCGTTGCTGCAAAGCTGCTTTATCGAACGGTGTTTTTCAACAGCACGGGCATTTTTTTTCAAAACCCGGATGACCTGTCGTTATTCTTGAACGGCGGTTATGTAACCCGTAGGAAAGCCTACCTAATAAATGGCAGTGGCGTGGACCTTGATCATTATGATATTCAGAACAACCGCGTAGACGGAGCAACCCTCAATTTTCTGATGGTGGCCCGTCTCATACGGGACAAGGGCGTCCGGGAATATGCGGAGGCCGGCCGCCGCATTCGAGCGAAATACCCGGTCACCAGGTTGAGGCTGGCGGGGGGACTGGATTCAAATCCCTCGTCGGTTTCGCAGATTGAACTTGAAGCGTGGCAGGAGGAAGGCCTGGTTGATTATCTGGGGTTCATGAATGACATACGGCCTGCCTATGCCGATTGCTCCGTCTTTGTCCTGCCTTCTTTTTACCGGGAGGGCCTTCCGCGGACGATCCTGGAAGCCATGGCGACGGGAAGGCCCATCATAACGACGGACGCCCCAGGCTGCCGGGAGACCGTGCCGGTGACGGAAAGGGGAAAAGCGCAGAAGGCGCGTGGTGAGGCGGTCATGGAGGGCGAGAACGGCTTTCTGGTGCGGGTGCGGGATGCTAGGGCCCTGGCAGAGGCGATGGAGATGTTCGTTCACCGGCCGGATCTCATTCAAATGATGGGAAAACGAAGCCGGGAGATCGCCGAGGAGAAGTTTGATGTCCGCAAGGTCAACGCCGTCATTTTGAAAACCATGGGATTGACCTGATGCGGGTCTTCTAAAAGATCTGTCAGGATTTTACGTGTTGAGCCCTTGTATCATGCTTAACTGGCAGACCGGATGAACTTGAACGACAGTACCTACCGCCGTTGGGGGAAACGTAATCTTGATCTTATCTTGTCCATTCCTGCGTTCATTATCCTGTTTTCACCGATGATATTTATAGGCCTGTTTATTCGGCTGAAGCTCGGCCCTCCCGTTTTTTTTTGCCAGAAAAGGCCGGGTCTGCATGGGAAACCTTTCCTTCTCTATAAGTTCCGTACAATGACAAATGCTTTGGACGAAAAAGGAAATTTGCTTTCCGATGAGAGACGGTTGACCCCTGTCGGCCGATTTTTACGAATGACCTCTCTGGATGAACTCCCGACATTTTGGAATGTGATAAAAGGGGATATGAGCCTTGTGGGGCCGAGACCTCTCAGGATCCATTACATGGAGAGGTACAACGAAGAGCAGGCCCGCCGTCATGAAGTAAGTCCGGGGATCACGGGATGGGCACAGGTGAATGGTAGAAACGCAATTTCCTGGGAAGACAAGCTAAAACTTGATGTCTGGTATGTGGATTACATGTCACTTCGGCTGGATATCAGAATTCTGGTAGTAACGGTCTGGAAGATTATAAAGAGGGAAGGCATCAACCAACCAGGGCAGGCAACGATGGAGGAGTTTTTAGGAACGAAATGAAAAAACTTGCCATTTATGGTGCTGGGGGTATGGGACGGTCAGTTGCATGGCTGGCGGAATCGCTGAAAGACCAATGGGATTTGGTCTGCTTTATCGAAGACGATCCATCTTTTAAGGGGCAGACGATGCACGGCATTCCAGTGATGGATATCGCTTCCGCAGCTCTTGCTTTTCCTGATATAGCCGTCGTCAGCTCTATTGGTTCGCCGAGGGATCGAGAGGCGTCTATGGTTAAGGTGCAAGCGGCAGGGCTGAGTATTGGCACTTTGATTCATCCTGAGACAAAAATGTCACGGTGGGTTGATATCGGAAAAGGGACGGTGATTTGTGCAGGTTGTACTTTAACCACGGAGGTAAGGATTGGAAGAAACGTACAGATAAATCTGCATTGCACCATTGGACATGACACCGCCTATGAGGATTACGCCACACTAGCACCCGGGGTTCATGTCAATGGACATGTTCACCTTGGTAAGCGAGTTTACGTGGGAACGGGGGCCGTTTTTGTCAATGGTTCTGAAAAGAATCCGATCGTAATCGGGGATGACACAATCATCGGGGCAGGGGCTGTTGTGACGAGATCCCTGTCTGGCGGGACCTGGGGCGGAGTGCCGGCAAAACCTCTTCGTAAACGCCGTTGAGACGACAGGATGCTTTCTATAAAAAGTGGCAGGTTGGTTGAGACGTAATATGTTTCCGTAATGATAAATGATTCAGGAGACGTTTCGCCGTGAAAGAAACCATTATTATAGATAAGGTGATATTGAAAAAGGGACATACAGCTTCCAGGCTATCGGCGATTATTATAATTGATGGGATTCAAAAAGAAATGTTCTTTGAGGTTGATCAAACTTATGGGAAATATTTTTGCGAGACTCGAGCGGACTGTTTCGTCGTAGCCTTACTTCCACAAGCGGCGATGGATGGTCAAGATATCGTCAGCCGCATACCTGTCAGCGAACGCTTGTTATTCCAGCTTAATTTCTTTTTATGTGTCGTTTTGGCCCGAGTCTATCAAAAGAAGAAAATTAAGGTTTCCGCTCCTGCAGACGACCGTATTATAGAAAATTCCGGTGCGGTTGGGACTGGCTTGACCTGCGGCGTGGACAGTCTTTATACCGTCGCCTCTTATACAAAAACGGCTTACAGGAATCACAACCTGACGCACCTCTGCCTACTGAATGTGGGAAGCCACCATATCGGGAGGATTGATCCAGAGGAGATGGGGCGATTTAGGTTGGATCACACGAAACGTTTTTGTGATAATAATTCTTTTGCCTTCGTGCATATCAATTCCAATGTGCATGACTTTTCACCCAACTATACACGCTATTTTACTTTATTGAATGCGGCTGCTGTTATGTCGCTTCTCAGGCTATTTTCTCTATATTACCATTCATCTGGTGTTTCTATAGAGAACTTTCACGTCACCGCTGTGGATTTGGCACATTTCGAGGTTTTTGTTTTGAAAATGGTTTCCATGGGAAACCTTAAATTCTTCAGTGCAGGCACAGAAGTTTCTCGATTAGAAAAAGTTCGGATACTTACAACGTATCCAGAAAGTTATTATTATTTGAATGTTTGCAACCTGTATCCGGAGAACTGTGGAAAATGTATAAAATGTCTAAGAACGCTCTATGCGTTGGATATTTTCAATGCCTTGGACAAATATTCCAAAGTTTTCGATTTAACTGATTATCAAAAAAATCATGATCGATATATGGGAGAATGCTTTGCAAGAGCATTTTTTGCCCGTGATCAATTTTGCCGTGAGATCTGGCCCTTACTAAAGAAAAAGTATAGAGTTTCAATGTGGGCGAGAATCAGTGAGGTAATTCGATTCATTCGCTCTCGGTTCAAAATTTATTCATTATCACATATACTCTATCGCCTCCGTGATTAAGCGGATTTCATGGTTTGCATGTGCGGATGACTTGAATTGGGCTACTGGTATTAAATATTCTAGCCGTCTTAGGTTCGGCTAATAGCTTTACTGAAAAATGGGTTTTTTCTAAATCGCCTTGTTCCTGTCACGACTGGTTCCCAGGAGACGGGCCGAACCCTTTGCAATATTTACCAAGTGCATAAAAACTGGAAGAACCAAAAATAATGACTACATGACGAAAAATATAATCTGACACTTCCTATACGCGCTCGAAAAAGAGAACAGGAGTCGAGAGACAGGGATCAGGTTTGGGGAAAAGGCGCCATTCGTTTAGGGGCTGTAGTGGGCTTGCTTGCCGTTGGGGAAAAGGGGGGGATGGATGTTTATAACTCAATTATCGGGAAGGGAGCTATGGAAGCAAAGGTTTATTGTTGCGGCGTTAGAGTTCGTTCGGCCGGTCTATAATCCGAAAGACCTGGCATTCCGCATCTCCATTGACCTTGCCGTCAGCATTGTCGGTCTCAGCCTGGGTTTTCTTTTCACCATCCTCAAATGGACCACGAGGTGGGCCACGACGCCTAAATCATGGGTTCTTGGAATGATCCAGAATTACTGGATTCCCAGCATTCCCTGGCTGATCCTTGCCTGCCTCGTCGGCTATTTCGCCTCAGGTCTTTACGGAGTCCCCAGGCAAGCACCCAATAGAAGCCGGGTCCTTGCCGTCATGCGGGCTGTGGGGGTCGCCTTTGGAATATATCTTTTTATCATGTTCCTGACGGAAATGAAAATCCCGAGAAGCACGGTCGTCGTGGGGTGGTTCTTTATTTTTCTCTTCATGGCGCTGGCCCGCCTGTCCCGCGGCGTTTTCTTACGGTTATACCAGGTTGTGCCGAGAGAGGAGACGAATGAGTCGAGACTCCATCGCGAGGGTGCCCTGTCCGTCTTATTCCAGGAAGAAGGCTGGATCCCTCCCGAGGATGCCCGGTCACGGGCGCCGTGGCCCTGCTTTTCCCAGGATGAGATCGACCAGGTGGCCCGGACCCTCTACTCGGGCAGGGTGAACCGCTGGACGGGGGAGGAGAACGGGCGTTTTGAGGAGGAGTTTGCCGACTACTGTGGTGTTTCCCATGCCATCGCCCTGGCAAATGGAACGGTGGCGCTGGAACTGGCCCTCTACGCCCTTGGCGTTGGACCGGGGGATGAGGTTGTTGTAACGCCCCGCACGTTTGTCGCCTCGGCGGGATGCGCCGTCTCTTGGGGGGCACGGCCCGTGTTTGCCGACGTGGACCGGGAAAGCCAGAACATTACCGCGGAGAGCATCCGGGCGGTCCTGACAGCGCGGACCCGGGCGGTCATCGCCGTGCACCTCGCCGGCTGGCCCTGTGACATGGACGGAATCATGACCCTGGCCCGAGAAAAGGGCCTTTATGTCGTTGAGGATTGCGCACAGGCCCATGGGGCGCTGTACAAGAACAGAAAAGTCGGGTCCTTCGGCGATATGGCGGCCTTTTCTTTCTGCCAGGACAAAATCATGACGACCGGGGGCGAAGGAGGAATGCTCCTGACGAACCGGGAGGACCTGTGGAAAAAGGCCTGGGAGTACAAGGACCACGGCAAGAATTTTGCTTCTGTTTATGCCCCTGTTGAGAACCCCGAGTACAGGTGGCTTCACGATTCCTTTGGGACGAACTGGCGGATGACGGAGATGCAAGCGTCAATAGGCCGGCTCCAGCTGCGGAAACTTCCCGGCTGGCTCAAGATACGGAAACGCAATGCCCGGATTCTCACCGAGGCCTTCCGGGGAGTCCCCTGCCTCCGCGTTCCAACCCCGCCGCCCTACATGCGTCATTCCTGGTACAAGTATTATGTTTTCGTCAGACCGGAAGGGCTCAAGCCCGAGTGGAGCCGCGAACGGATTCTCCTTGAGCTAAACCAGATCGGCATCTCCTGCTTTACAGGGAGCTGCAGTGAAATCTACCGGGAGAAGGCCTTCGAGGGAACGGGGTGGACTCCTTCGGAGAGGCTTCCCACGGCGAGGGAACTGGGGGAGACAAGCCTCATGTTCCTTGTCCACCCGACGTTATCCACGGAAAACATGCGGGATACCGCTGCCCGGGCATGCGAGGTCCTGTCCCGGGCGTCCCTTTGACGGTCTTCCGGGGGCATGAAAGACTTCAGCGTTTGTTCGGAAAGACACAGGTCGACTGTTTCAAGAGGTTGCCGTTTATGGGAGAGGGTGATCTTCGCCTTCTTTTTTGTTTTTTCAGCCCGTCTTGTCTTCGTTTATCATTACAGCGCGCCGTCGGGTTTTTTCGGACCCGCTTTGGCCCTTTTCGTCGCTGTCTTTCTGGCTGTCTTCTTTTTCACAAAGCCGTCTCTTGCCGCCTTCACGGCGTCGATTCCCCTCGGAAGCGGCTTCTACGTTACGGGTCTTCTTCCCGTGAACCCGCTCTCCTTCGGGTTTGCCGTCTTATTCATGGGATGGGCGGCGAAGCGCGTCGTCCGCGGGGAAACTGATTTTTCACCCGCCACGGGAGCCGGGCGGGTTGTTGATCTCCTGTCGACCCTTGTTTTCATTTCTCTCATTGCCGCGCTCCTGAAAGCGGAAGGACCCGATGTCCTGCACCGGGTTTTCTTTGAAACGGGGTTTTCCCTGACGGATCCTCTTTTTCCCCTTTCCGCTGCCTTCATCCTTCTCCAGGGGCTGTTCCTTTTCCGGATCGTGGAACTGGAAGCCAGGCCCGATGAAATTCACCGATGGCTGGTTCCCGTTCTCCTTGCCCAGTTCGTGACGGTCCTGTTTTTTGCCTCGCTGCAATGGTGGGGCCACATCCCGAAGCTTTATAAGAGGATGAACGTTTTCAGCCCTTTTGACGATCTTCATGCCCTTGGGAGTTACCTGTGCTTCGCCGCCTTTTTTTTAGCGGACCGATGCAGGACTTGCCAGGGGGGGCAAAGGGCCGCCGCGGCCGCCCTCCTGGCCGGCACTCTTTTATTTCTCTTCCTGACCCGGTCCCGCACCGCCTGGGCTGTTCTGGTCCTTACGGTGGCCTTCCTGGTCGGCTGGCGCCTCGAACCCTGGAAGAAAAACCTTTTCACCGCCGCCTGCCTCCTTTCCCTTCTGCTTGTAAATCTCGCCGGCCACCATTTTCTCGGGTCCAAGGTATACAGTGTGCGCCGGTATGCCTCCACATGGACCCTGGAAAACTATGACAGGGATCGGAACGTCACGTCCAGGGCCGTCCTTTGGCGTCGGGCCGCCACCATGATCGTCGCACACCCCCTGACGGGGACAGGCATAGGCACTTACTTCCGCCTTTCGCTGGAATACCATGAACCCTTCCTGGAAAAGTACTCGAAATTCAGGCAGAACACTCATAACTATTTCCTCCAGCTTGCCGCGGAGACGGGACTGCCCGCCCTGGGGGCTTGCCTGGCAGTGATCGTCCTGGTCTTGAGATCGGGGCTTCAACTCCTGAAAAAGGAGGAATGGGCAGGCTTTCCCCTGAAGGGTCTTATAACAGGTATTACAGCCTATCTTCTCACGCTTGTATTCGGGAACGCCCTTCTCCTGTCTTCTCAACAGCTTTTTTTCTGGTCCGTCCTTGCGGGGGTTTACGTCATTGGGAGGGGTGACGGTCCCGGGACAGTGCTTGGCGCCGGAGGTCCCGTCGGCGGGGTGCCAGGGTCATGAAACGGAAAGGAATCATCCTCCACGACCATTTTGCCTTTCTCGGAGGCGCCGAGCGGCTCGCGGTAATCATGGCGAAAGGCCTGGGACCGCTGGATCTTTCCACGGGTTACGTGGTTCCCTCGGACCCGGTCCGGTCAATCCTTCAGGGCCTGTCCGTCCGGGACCTCGGGGCTTTCTCCGCTGTTCCCCTGTGGCGCATGTTCCGGCTGGAACGGGCCTTCAGGGCCAAGACCGGATTTCTTTCCCGGTATGACCGGGTCGTCTACAGCGGGTCCGTGGCCCCCCTCGCCGTTCACAACCACCGGGCGGGCGTGAATATCCTTTATTGCCACAGCATTCCACGATTTGCCTATGACTTGAAAGAAGAATATCTTCGGAGGCTCCCCCCGTGGCAGCGCCCTGTCATGAGCCTCCTGGCGGCGTACACGAGAGAGGTCTACGGGAAGGCCGCCCGTTCCATGGACAGGATTGTCGTCAATTCCCGCAACGTCCGTGAGAGACTGCGTCGATACCTTGGTCTCGACTCGGAGATCGTCTATCCCCCCTGTGAAACTTCTCTGTTCCGGTGGCTGGGTCAGGAAGAGTACTATCTTTCGACAGCCAGGATGGAAAAGGAGAAACGGGTGGACCGCATCGTGCGGGCCTTTACCAGGATGACCGACAGGAAACTGGTGGTGGCCTCCGGCGGCCCCGAGGAAAAGCATCTGAAAAGGCTTGCGGAGGGTTACGGCAATATAAGGTTCACGGGATGGTTGAAGGATGACGAGCTGATAAAACTGATGGGCCGTGCCGTCGCAACAATTTACATCCCCCTTGACGAGGACTTCGGGATGTCGCCCCTGGAGTCCATGGCGGCGGGAAAACCGGTGATCGGGGTAGCTGAGGGGGGGCTCCTGGAAACAGTGATTCATGGGATAACGGGCTTTTTGCTGCCGCCCGCTTTCTTGGAGGAGGACATTGCTCGGGCCGTTCAGTTTCTGAGCCCCAGCCGGGCTGCGGCCATGAGGCGGGAGTGTGAGTGCCGGGCCGGGGAATTCGACACGTCCTTCTTCATTCGGAGAATGGCAGAGGTTTTCCACAGAACTTGAGCGGCTTTTGGGGTCTCCAAGGCCCGGATTGGCGGAAGGACATGGACCGCACCGTTGCCCTTAACACGTTTTTCCAGTTCGCCTCAAAGGGAGCGGCGGGAATAACGAGCCTCCTCCTGGTGGCCCTCCTGACCCGGCACTTGGGCGGGGAACTCTACGGTCTCTATGTTGTTATCCTCGCTTGGGGGGGCGTACTCGCTGTATGTTGCGATTTCGGACTCTACAATACCGGCGTCCGGGAGTTGTCTCTGGCGGAAGGGGATTTCAGGAGAGTCGCCGGAGCCCTCCTGACGGCATCCATGCTGAACACGCTCCTGTGGACCGTCCTGGCCAGCGCCCTTCTCTTCCTTCTTCCCCTTTCTCCCCTGTTCCGGTGGGGTATGGGGGTTTTCCTCTGCCACCTGGCCTTCCTGGCAGTCGTCAACCCCTGCCGGGCCGTCTTCCATTCACGGCTCCGCATGGGGTACATCGCCGCCGGGGATCTCGCCGGAAGCGCTGTTCTCCTGGTGCTGGCCGTTGTCTGTCTCAGGGCGGGTTTCGGCATTGTCGCCGTCCTGGCCGCCCTGACGCTGGGAACAGCGGTGAACTTCCTGCTCCTGTTCATTGCCGTCCAACGGTTTGCGAAGGTACGCTGGGTCCTGGACCGCGCCGTCCTCAGGGATTTTTATCTCAAGGCCTTTCCCCTGGGGATTTCGGGGCTCCTTGCCGTACTTTACGCCCGCAATGGGGTCTTTGTCATCTCGTGGACGAACCCGCCCCAGGACACGGGTGCCTTCGGGGCGGCCCACCAAGTTTACGATCTCATCTCACTTGTCCCCGTCCTGTTCCTCGGGGTCATGCTCCCTCTTTTTTCGAGGGCCCTCCAGGGTCATGAGGCGGTGGAAGGCGGCCGGCATTACGGGGCCGCCTTACGGGTGCTGGTCTTTCTGGCCGTCCCTGTCGCCCTGGGCGGTGTCTTCCTGGCTGGCCCTCTGATGGAGCTGGTCACGGGGCGGAACTTCACGGTCGAGAGGGTCTTCGAGTTGCCTTTTCTAGGTTCCGTTGCCCTGGAAGGCACGGCGGCTACCTTTCGCGTGTTGGCCTTGGTCCTGGGACTCTCCTTCCTGGGTCAGCTGAACGGCCACCTCATGGTGGCGGGGCGGCGGCAGTCGAGCCTCCTTCGGGTTTACTTCCTCTCGCTGCCTGTCAACGTGCTATTGAACCTCTGGCTCATCCCCCGTTACTCTTTTCTCGGGGCGGCGGTCTCACTCTTTGTGTCGGAAACGGTGGCTCTTTGCTACACGACATGGTTCGTCTGGCGGGCGTTTAAGTTGCGGCCCCTCCTGACGCCCTTCTGCCAGGCGGCCCTGGCCTCTGTCCCCATGCTCGCCTTTTTGTGGTTATCCGGGGGGTCCGTGATTTTCCTGGTTGGCCTGGGTGCCCTCGTTTACGGGGCGGGGCTTTTGTTTATCGTGAAGGTCAGTCAACCCCTGAGGATGCGGACGTGAAGGGTCGGCCTGCTTTTCAAGTTCGTGAGAAGAACATGGGTCGTCAGTCCCAAAATGAAGGCCGGTTCTGGGCTGGGCACTGCGGTGAATGTGGAGAAATTGAAACGCAAACTCCATGACATGGTTGACTTTCTGAGGGTTCTAGCCTGGGGGGGGCTCCTCCGGCTAAGAACCCGTCTCCGTGTTCCTTCGTGGGATAATCCTTTGGTTATTTCCATGGCCGGGATCGGGGATCTCCTCCTGGCGACGCCAATGATCCGGAAGGTGTCCGAAATTTCGGGGAAACCGGTTGATGTTCTGACTACGGCCGTGTCTTTGCCTGTTCTGGACGGCAATCCATGGGTCAGGAACGTTTTTTTCATGAAAGGAGAGGCTGTAATCTCGGCGGGGTCGGGGACCCTGCCGGTCTCCGAGTTTTTGAACAATAACTCCTTTTCCGTCGTCGTTTCCGCAAGGTCAACTCCGGGGCTGCTAAGGGCCATCACCCTTTCGGAGAAACCGGTTTTCTGGTGTGAGAATCCAATTTACGAGCGTCTCCGGCTTACGACGCGCCTGGCGGGCTGGCTCTCGGAGAGCCGCAGGAAGCGTTTCCATGGATCCCGCCACATGGCCCGCCTCCTGTGGGAGATGGTCCCATCGCCCTCGCCGGGGCAGGACGGGAAGGGTCTGGACAAGCCGTTCATGTTCCCGCCGGGAAAAGCTTCAAGCACCCTCGCCGCTCTATGGGGACAAGAGGAGGCCTACGTGGTCGTTCACGCCGGGGGAAAGGACCCGATCCGGAAGTTGACGGCAGGGGTTCTCTCCGGGATTGTTTCGGGCCTGGGAAAAGACCGTGTGGTCCTGGTGGGCGGTGCTGAGGACATCGACCTCGGGGTTGAAATGAAAAAAAGGCATCCCGGGCTTTGGGACATGACGGGCCGGCTCGGGCTCGGGGAGGTGTTTCTTCTTTTGAAACATGCGGCGGCCTGCATCGCCCCGGACAGCGCGATCATGCACATGGCCGCCGCCGCCGGGACGCCCCTCGTCGCCCTCATGGGGAATGCCCTGCCGGAGACTTACGGCCCTCTTTGCGGCGGCCGGTCGGTTGTCCTGTCGAGACGGCCGCCCTGTTCACCCTGTAACAGGAGGGTCTGCGGGAAGTACGGGGGCCTCTCCTGTATCCAGGACATCTCAGCGGGAGAGATTTTGGAGGCCCTCCAGAAATTACAAAAGGGCCGGTCTTTCACCGGTAAAACCTCTTTGCCGTGTCATGACAGAAGAACCTGATATAATCGAAAAGTAATCAGCCGCCTTCAGTCCAAAGGGGTCGGATCGCCTGCTCGATTCCGTCAGGCGACTTGAGGCCTTTGTAACAGGTAATGGTCTCACCTCAGGCCGAAGTCTAAAAATTATTTCCTGCGCCATGACATGAATGTAAATGTTTATAATCGTGAATCCGGGTGTATTTTCCGATGAGGCGCTGCTCGTTTTGCCCGCCCGAAGCGATGCCAGAGCGATGGAAACGGGGATCGGGCCCGCCCTCATCTTTCAGAGGCTCTCGAAGGAGCTTGGGCTTCACGAGATCTTCCGGAAGTTATTTCTAGACCGCAAGCTTGTCTTCGACGTCGAGCGGGCCGTCTTTCTCACGGTGATTCAACGGCTTTTCGTTTCCCGTTCCGATAGGTGCCGTGGGAAGTGGAGAGAGGATTACCGGGCGGTACCGAGAGAAAAATAACAGGCCTTAGTGAACCGAAATCACGATTCTATTTATTGGCATGCGATTAACATCGGTAAGGCGTTGCTTTTCGTTGCAGGTTCAATAATGTTTTGTTACATAGAATCATTGGGTAAGAAACGGCCGGGGGGAGGCGAGAATAAAGGAAGGAGAATGATGTCGATGAAAAAGATTTCTTCCGGGAAAAAGATGGTAGGGGCGTTGATTTGCCTTTCATTTCTATTCATTGTGATCGGCGGGGCCCAGGCCGATCTCGGCGTCCGCCAGGTCGGGACCGGGGGAATCGGGGACGACGGCCTTTCGGGGGACCGACAGAATTCTTACGCCTGGTGCATGGAGACCATCCGGGATCCTTCCGGGGGAGGCGGAGAATACCTCTACGTGGGATCCAACCGGGCCATGGCCTATCTCGTCCTGTACGAGGCCGGCTTCACGGATGAACAGATCGTGACGCTCTTCAAGGGAAACATCGTGCCCCCCACGGATATCCGGGCCCGGATTTTCCGTTACCGCACCGACGGTTCGAAACCCTGGGAACTCGTGTACACCTCTCCCGTTGAGACCGCCGTCGGCATGCCCCGCCACCTGGGGTACCGGGTGATGAAAACATACACGGACGCCGGCGGGAAAACGGCCCTCTACGTGGCGACCACCGGCTTCATTCCCTCTCTCCCGGTGGAGGTGCTCCGCTTCTCCGACGATTTCAACCCCGCCGAGGACGAGCCCGTTGTCGTGTTCCGGAGTGTGTCGTCGGATCAGGAAAACTCCATCCGTTCCCTGGACGTCCACGACGGACACCTTGTCGTGGGGATGATGAACGGAGATATCTGGATCACGGATCGTCCGGAATCCCAGGGAGCCGGCCTCGCTCCCCGTCCGGAGGTATGGAAAAAAATAGCGGACCGGGGCATTTTCACGGCCCTGGGCCTGCCCGACAAGGATGAGGGACAGGACGAGGACAGGACCGAACCCATCCTCAACTGGCAGTTTCTTCCGTTCAACGGGTACCTGTACACCACTACATACTACCTGAACACACGGGACACCGAAGGCGGGTTCTGGGTGTTCAAAGGGAAACCCCAGGGGGACCCCCTGGTGGCGGCCAACTGGAAATGGGAAAAAACCATGTCCAATGGGGCGGGGAACTCCATGAACGAGATCGCCGGCCTCTTTCGTTTCGGCGAGTACGTCTATGTGGGCACCCTTTTCGGCCTGCCCTATCACCTCGCCGACCGCCGGCCGGACATTCTCCTGAATCGTTTCTCCGATCCCAGGGCGGAAATCTACCGGTTCGACAAGGATGACCAGTGGGAAATGATCATCGGCGATCCCGGGAAGAATTCCCTCTTCGACGGGCGTCTCGGCAATTACGCCGCCGGTTTCTTCGACCCGGAAAAGGTTACGGACAGGGGAAGGAACTATTCCCTCAACTTCTACGTGTGGTGGATGGAAGAGTACAAGGGCAAGCTCTACTGCAGCACCTTCGACATCGGCGTCTTTTTCGACTTTCTCGTTCCCCTCATCCAGGCCATGATTCCCGGCGCGGATGAGGACTACCTGGAGCGATTCAAGGAGAGAATCGCCTTCATCCTGGAAGAAAACAAGGACAACCCACCGGGGGCGGATCTTTTCGTGTCCGAAGACGGCGTGAATTTCTCGCCGGTGACCCGGGACGGGTTCGACGATCGCTTCAATTACGGGATCAGGACCCTGAAGGCCACCGAGGGGGGCCTCATGGCGGGGTCGGCCAATCCCTTCTACGGCTTTGACGTTTACCAGGTCACCGAAAGCACCGGTGATTCGGGAGGCAGCACCTGCTTTCTTTCCACGCTCCTGAAATGACCGGGTCCGTGATGGCGGGGCTTTTTTCGGAGCGGTCCGGATCTTGCAAATTAAATTTCTTTTACTGAAAAATAACGATCTAAGGAGAAATCCGACGGAATGAAAAAGAAAATCGCTTTCGCCGCCCTGGCTCTTATACTCACGGCCCTGTCGCCGGCCCACGGGGATCTCTATTATCCCCACTTTGCCAGTAACGCTTACTGGGAAACGGAAATCGGCCTGATCAACGGAAGCGATGGCGGTTCCGTCTCGGGAACCCTGGATCTCCACGAGGACAGCGGCGCTCTCATCGACCAGATCGACGTGACCCTGCCGCCCCGGGGAAAGCGGGTTTTCTGGGGCGCCGACCTTGTCCGGGATTATGCCGGTGGGAAAACGATCGGCTACCTCGTTTTTTCCACCTCGTCGGATCAGGCCGTGGGATACCTGAAATTTCAGGATCCCCTGAACAGCGTCGCCATCCCGGCCAGTCAATCGCCGGCCCGGGGGGAAATCTTCATCCCCCACATCGCCTCAACGGACACCTGGGCCACGGGCGTGAGCATCGTCAACACGACGGACGCCGCCATCGACATGTGCTTCGAGTTCGATACGGGCATCACGAAGACGAAATCCGTGGCGGCCGGGCGCCACGAGGTTTTCTTAATGAGAGCGCTTTTCGACGATACTCCCCAGCCCAGGATCAGCGCGGCCAAAATCCGGGGGGCCGAAGGCATCGTCGGACTCATCCTCTTTTCCAACGGCCGGGTCCTCGACGGCATTCCCCTGGACGACCAGGTGGCCCTTCAGGTCTATTACCCCCATCTCGTCATGACCGGAGGGTGGAACACGGGGATCGTGGCCTACAACACCAGCTACCAGGACAGCACGATCACAATTTCCCCTTTTACGACGGGCGGAACGGCCCGGCCCCCTGTCGATCTTCTCCTGAAAGGGGGCGAACGGATCAGTCGCCTGGCGAGCACGCTGCCACTGGGCATCACCGACGGCTGGGCCAAAATTACGGCGGCCAGGCCCCTCTCGGGGTTTGAGCTTTTCGCCCACAGCAGGCAGCTGGCCGGATACATGGGGCCCCGGGAAGGGGCCACGACGGGGATCCTGCCGAAGATCGAAGGGGGTGCGAACGGTGTCGTTTTCGTGAACGACAATGCCGAAAGTACATCCGTCGACGTCTATGCCTATGACGATGAGGGGTTGGAGATCGGTCATGCAGTCGTTGATCTCGAGCCAGGTGAGAAAAAGGCGGATTTCTTTTCCAACCTCTTCCCTGATTTGGGAGATGTCACGTACTTGGCCTATGCGTCGGAGGACAAGGTGGTGGCCTTCCAAATGAATGCCACCAGCCAGACCCTGAGTGCGATCAGGAGCCTGAACCCGGCCCCGGCCCCGGCCGTGCTCACGTCCATTGAAATCATGCCCGACGTCCTGGCCTTGAAAATCCATGAGACCGCCAGCCTGGGCGCCTTTGGCTGGTATTCCGACGGGACGTGCCGGGAGATCACGGACCAGGTGGCCTGGACCTCGTCGAACAGCGGGA
>Ga0209605_1001651_pt1 | contig 23820 bp, 32 predicted proteins | sample AD_UKC035_MetaG_FD_184408 | JGI IMG/M metagenome (GOLD analysis project Ga0209605, IMG submission 184408) | Active sludge microbial communities of municipal wastewater-treating anaerobic digesters from USA - AD_UKC035_MetaG (SPAdes) (version 2) | ecosystem: Engineered > Bioreactor > Anaerobic >...
CGCTCATGATGCGCTGCGCCGCACGATGCAGGTTGCGCGCCCGTGCGTAGTAGCCGAGCCCGCTCCACAGCGTCATCACGTCCTCGACCGGGGCGGCGGCCAGCGCCGCGACGTCGGGGAAGCGGGCCAGGAAGCGCTGGTAGTAGGGGATCACCGTTTCAACCTGGGTCTGTTGCAGCATGATCTCGGACAACCAGATCCGGTAGGGGTCGGTGCCGCCCTGCCAGGGCAGGTCATGGCGGCCGTGCTCGCGCTGCCAGGCAGTGAGGCGGGTGGCAAATTCACTCATGTAGCGGTTTTTCCGTGTGTTTTTCTCGCATCGGGGCAGTTGCGGTGTCGACGTTGTCGGCCGGCGCAGCGATAATCCGCGCTTCTTTCGCAATGCAGCAGAGCGCGGGCCGACCGTGCCAACCTTCTCCCATGACCCAACAGCAATTTTCCGGCGTCGACTTCCCGCGCCGCTTCCGCAACGCGCTCGGCATGTTCGCCACCGGCATTACCGTGGTGACGACGCGTACCCCGGCGGGTGAGCCGATCGGACTGACCGTCAATTCCTTCAATTCGGTGTCGCTCGACCCGCCGCTGATCGTGTGGAGCCTGTCGAACGACCTGCCAAGCCGTGGGCTTTTCGAGGCTTGCGAATACTACGCGATCAACGTTCTTGCCGAGGACCAGGTCGAACTCTCGCAGCGTTTCGCCAGCCGCCTTGACGACAAGTTCGGCGGCCTCGACTTCGAGACCGGCGTTGGCGGCGTCCCCTTGCTCAAGGGGTGCTGCGCGCGCTTCGAATGCCGCAACACTCAGCGTTACGAGGGCGGCGACCATCTCGTCTTCATCAGCGAGGTGCTCAGCTTCGACCGCGAGGAGCGCAAGCCGCTGGTGTACTTCGGCGGTGCCTACCGTCGCCTCGCGGACTGAAGCGCGCGGACGCGCTTCAGCGCGCCGGACTGCCCTTGCGTGGGCGGCGCTCGTCAACGAGTTCGACGCGATGAGGTAGCGAGGGGTCGAAGGCCAGCGCGAGCAGGGACAGGCGCAGCAGGGCTGCGTCGTGATCCTCGTTGCCGGCGCTCGGGCAGGTCGCCTCGCGGCAGAATGCGCCATCCGGGTGGAAGTTCCACGCGCCGGCAGGAACGATCGCGCAATCGGCAATCCGATCTTCCTCGAGTCTTACCCAGCACAGCAGCACGCCACGTGCGGTGTCCACCCGCGCCATGCCGACACCCGGGGCGACCTGAGTGGCATCCGCCAGCGGTGCGACCTCTTCATCGAGTGGGTAGCGCATGCGGCTCGCGCAGTCGCCGACGTCGATCGCCTTGGCGAACAGGCGGGCCGATACGCGATGGCCGCGTTCCAGCAAGACGCGCACCAGCGCGGATGCGGCGTGGCGCGCGAGCGGGCCGGTCTCCGCAGGCTCGCCGGCGTACTCCGGCTGACGCACGAAGCTGGCATCGGGCCACGCGCCGACCGTCCCCACCCATGCCGCCGCGCTCAGCGTACCCAGCATGGACACGGGCTTGGGAACTGGTGCGCCCGATGGGCCGAGGGCAATCAGTTCGCTGAGCACCGCGCCCAGGCTGCCGCCGGCCTGCAGGCGCTCGAGGAATTCGCCGATGCCATGCGGCATGCGGATCTGGTTGAAGAAGCCGGCCAGCATTTCGCGTGCGACAAGGTCGAGCAGTTCGCCGCCCAGCGCGAACGCCGCCGGGCCGTCGGTATGCGGGTCGAGCGTCAGGCGGCGGTGGAACTCCGCGAAGCGGCTGTGGCGCGGCTCGAAATCGAGCAAGGGGGGCCATTCGATCAGCAGCCGGCGCAGGTGGGCGTCGGCCGCCTCCGCGGCCAGCGTGCGCTCGATGGCGAGGCGGCTGTCCACGTCGGGCTCGGGCCTGCCTTGGGCGGCCGCACAGGCCATGCTGAGGGCGCAGGCATGGGCTCGGGGGCTGTGGCTGGCTTCGTCGAGCAGGCGCTGTGCGGCGTGCTCGGGCGTGAGCCCCAGGACAGTGGCCCCCATCCAGGCGCACGGGGGCAGCGACACCGCAACCCGGGTAATCTGCCCCTTCGCATTGCGCGACGCGCGGATGTGGATGACGTCGCTGTCGCCAGCGTCCTGCTGTTCCATGCTTGGTGTCTTTCTGTTGTGACTTCAGTTGCAAGCATAGCGCGACTGGCCCCGGGACGGCAGCTGTATTGTGCACTGCGGCATGCGTGATCGGCTCAGGCGCGGATACGCGGCCGCAGGAACCTGCATCCATCCTGCACGCTCCGGATGCGCCAGAATCCGCGGCGGTGCTAGAATCCGCGGCGTAGATCGCGATATCCCACATCACACTCACACCAATCGAGGAAAAGCATGAACAAAGGTGAATTCGTCGAGGCCCTGGCCGACCGTCTGGATGTTTCCCGCGCGCAAGCCGACCGTGCACTGTCCGCCGTGCTCGACATCATCGCCGAGCAGCTGGGCAAGGGCGAGAAGGTTGCCTTCACCGGTTTCGGTTCCTTCGAGGTTTCCGAGCGTGCCGCCCGTACCGGCCGCAACCCGCAGACCGGCGCCACCATCGAGATCGCCGCGTCGAGCGTGCCCAAGTTCACTGCCGGCGCCACCCTCAAGGCCGCGGTCAACAAGTAAGCAGCAGCCGTATTTCCGGGGCGCAAGCCCCCGCAGGCTGGGCAGGCGCGACAGTGCCTCCCCAGCCTTTTTCTTTTGTTTCAAAGATTTCTAGAGACAGTCGAGCGATTGGCGGTTATACTCCGCGTCGTTGTGCAATGCAGCAGCAGGGCCACCGGCGCAATCCGCGACGGACAGGGGATCAGGTAATCTCCACTCCATGGCCCGAGGGACTGTAACCACAGCCCCATCGCCCCCGACCTCCCGCCGATTTCATTCGTTCTTCCGATCGTCTGGCTCGTGACAACCGGTTGGTGCCGATGCGCGGTCTTTCCGACATTGTCGGTTTGACCGGCCACGCCCATCGCGTTCGCCATACCAGCGACTCCGCATCCTGCCTCGGCATAGCCCGGCAGGCTGTGGCGCGATGTCCTCGCGGCCCACTCAATGGGCCCGGACCCGCCGTCCCTCATGCCTTCAAGAGGCCGGCACGCAATGAACAGGAAGTATCAGATGACGTTCCAGACCCTCGGCCTTGCCGCAGAACTCCTCAAGGCCGTCGAGCAGACCGGCTACACCACCCCTACGCCGGTGCAGATGCAGGCCATTCCCGCAGCCATCGCCGGCCACGATCTGCTGGTGTCCAGCCACACCGGTAGCGGCAAGACCGCGGCCTTCACGTTGCCCGCGCTGCACAAGATCATCGATCGCCGCCCGGCTCCGGGCAGCGGTCCGCGCGTGCTCGTGCTCACCCCCACCCGCGAGCTTGCGCTGCAGGTGGAGAAGGCCGTGCAGACCTACGGCAAGGCGCTGCGCTGGCTCAACACCGCCTGCCTGGTCGGCGGCGCGCCGATGTTCGCCCAGCTCAAGCAACTGCAGCGTCAGTGCGACGTGGTCGTCGCCACCCCCGGCCGTCTGCTCGACCACCTCAACCGGCGCAAGGTCAAGCTGTCGGACGTCGAGGTGCTGATTCTCGATGAGGCCGACCGCATGCTGGACATGGGCTTCGCCGAGGACATCGACGCCATCGTCGCCGCGACGTCTTCCAAGCGCCAGACCCTGCTGTTCTCGGCTACGCTCGACGGCGTGGTCGGCAGCATGGCCGAACGCATGACGCGCAATCCGCAGCGCATCGAGATCGAGGTCGCACAGCAGGACCGTGGTCAGATCGAGCAGCGCCTGATGTTCGCCGATGACCTTGGTCACAAGAACCGCCTGCTCGAGGCACTGCTCGGTGCAGAGGGCCTCAACCAGGCCGTGGTCTTCACCGCGACCAAGAGGAGCGCCGACGAGCTGTCGCTGTCGTTGCAGGAAAAAGGCATTGCCGCCGCTGCGTTGCATGGCGACATGCACCAGACCCAGCGCAACCGCACCCTCGACCGCCTGCGCCAGGGCCGCATCGGCGTGCTGGTGGCGACCGACGTCGCCGCGCGCGGCATCGACGTTGCCGGCATCAGCCACGTCATCAACTTCGACCCGCCGCGCCAGGCTGAAGACTACGTGCACCGCATCGGCCGCACCGGCCGTGCGGGGCGCGATGGCGTGGCGATCACGCTCTCCGGGCCGCGCGAAACCGGCCTCATCCGTGCCATCGAGCGCTTCACGGGCGATCGCCTTGCGGTGCACACCATTCCCGGCATGGAGCCTTCGCCGCGCAAGCCTGCCGGCCCGCGTCCGGCTGGCAACGGTGGTCGCCGCTTCGGCAGCGGCGGTGGCTTCGGCCGTCCGGGTGGTGACGCACGCCGCAGCGGCGGCGGCTTTAGCCGCGACGGCCACCCCTCGCGCAGCGAGCGCAGCCACGGCGACCGCCGCTCGCGCGGCTGAGCGTAAGGACGCTCAGTCGGGAATCGCCGAACTGTCCGCCACCACAACGGCGAACAGGTCGGCGAGCGCGGCGAGCGCAGCAGACTGCAGGCTTGCCGCCTCGACCACGCTGCCGTCGGCTGCGGGTAGCGCCCGGGTTGCAGTGGCTGCGGCGGGTACGGTCACTGCATAGCCGAGGTTGAAGGCACCGCGCGCGGTTGAGTTGATGCACATGTGCGTCATGAAGCCGGTGATCACCAGGTTGTTGACGCCAGCGGCTTTCAGGTGCGCATCGAGGTCGGTGCCGACGAAGGCGTTCGGGTAGTTCTTGACCACCACCGCCTCGCCGGCAGCCGGCGCGACCTTATCGGCGATTGCGCCGCACTCGGCGCTCGGGTCGTAGGGCGAGCCCGGACCGGCGTCGTGCTGGATGTGCACGACCGGGATCTTCAGCGCACGCGCACGCGCCAGCAGCCGCGCGCACTCGTCCAGCGCCGGCTCTACCCCCTGGAGTTGCATCACGCCGTTGCGGTAGGTGTTCTGGGCATCGACGATGACCAGTGCCGACTCCGACAGACGGGCCGGTGTTGCCGGCAGCCCCGAAAGCGCGCGCAGGGTGGTGGAAGCGATACTCATCGACAGTCTCCTTGTGTGGTCGAGGAACAATCCAATCAGGCTACCCGCGGCTTGACGTCTGCGTAAATGTACATTCCTGCCTTACACTGCGGCATTTTTGCAGGGGCTGTCGGGCATGAACTGGGACGATCTGCGCATTCTCGTCACCCTCGGCAGGGAGGGTACGCTGGCCGCCACGGCGCGCCAGCTCGGCGTGGATCAGACCACCGTTGCCCGCCGCCTGCGCGCGCTCGAGCAGAGCCTGGGGACGCCGCTGTTCGAGCGTGACGAAGGCCTGTGGCGGCCTACCGCAGTCGGTAACCGGGTGCTCGAGAGAGCGGGCCGGATCGAGGAGGATGTGGCGGGAATCGGCCGCCTGGCCGAGGCCGGTGCGGGCAAGGTCGGCGGCGTGCTTCGCGTCACCGCAGTGAGTGCGCTGATCGCCGACTGGCTGGTGCCGCGGCTGGCGGATTTCTATGCCCGCCACGGCGAGGTCCGGGTCGATCTGGTGGCCAGCAACGACAACCTCAACGTTGCGCGGCGCGAGGCCGACATTGCCATCCGCCTGGCTCGTCCGGCGAGCGGCGACTTTCTCATGCGCAAGCTGGCGGACATGGGCTTCGCGCTCTACGGCGCAGCGCGCGGCGATCTGGCAGTCAGTGCCGGCGATTGGGTGGCCTATGGCGAGGATCTCGATCACACGCCTGAGATGCGGCGCCTGCAGGCCATGCTCGGCAGCGGGCGCATCCGGCTGCGTACCAATGACGTGCGCGCCTTGCTGCAGGCCGTCGCTGACGGTATCGGCCATGGTCTGCTGCCGTGCTTCGTGGCCGACCGCCACCCCGGCCTGGTGCGCCTGTCCGGTTCGGCGCCGATCCTGAGCCGGGAGCTGTGGATGCTGATTCATCCCGATGCGCGTCCGCTGGCGCGTGTCGCCGTGATGGCCGACTGGCTGGTGGAGCGCTTCGCCGCCGATGCGGATGGTCTGCAGGGACGGCTGGGCGCCGGTCGGCCCAATGCATGATGGCGCCGATCGCGGTGGCGGCCGACGGTATCAGCAGATCCGCGGCAGTGGTTCGCCCGCCAGCCAGTCCAGCATGCGCCGTCCGCCCAGGCAGGTGCGCAGCTGCACGAAACCTTGCGGATCGATGCACACCTCGCCGATGCAGGCTGCCTCACCTCCGAGGGGATGGGCGCGCATCGCCGCCAGCAGCGAGGCAGTGGCGTGGGGTGCGCAGATCAGCACCAGCTTGCCCTCGTTGGCAAGATTGAGCGGGTCGAGCCCGAGCAGCTCACAGGCGGACTGCACCGCCGACGACACGGGGATGCTCGCCTCGTCGACCAGCATGCCGACACCCGACTGCGCGGCAATCTCGTTGAGCGTGCTCGCCAGCCCGCCGCGGGTGGGGTCGCGCAGCACGTGGATGGCGCTTGCGTCGGTCGCAGCGTAAAGCGTTTCGACCAAGTCATGCAGTGCGGCGCTGTCCGAGCGGATTTCGGACTCGAAGGCCAGCGCTTCGCGCTGCGCCATGATTGCCATGCCGTGATCGCCAAGGGTGCCTGAGACCAGGATTGCATCGCCGGGCTGCGCCCGCGCGCCGCCCGGATCGCGCCCTGCGGGCAGTGCTCCGACCCCGGTGGTGGTGATGAAGATGCCGTCGCCCTTGCCGCGCTCGACGACCTTGGTATCGCCGGTTACCACCGCCACGCCTGCAGCTCGCGCCGCCGTCGCCATCGAGTCGACAATGCGTGCGAGCTCGGCGAGCGCGAAGCCCTCTTCTAGGATGAAGCTCGCCGCCAGGTAGAGCGGCCGCGCACCCATCACCGCGAGGTCGTTGATCGTGCCGTGTACCGACAGGCTGCCGATGTCGCCGCCGGGGAAGAACAGCGGGCTGACCACATGGGCGTCGGTCGCCAGTACCAGGCGCTCGCCCGCGGTGAGGGCAGGCAGTACTGCAGCGTCGTCACCGCGTGCAAGGTAGTCGTTGGCGAAGGCGCGTGCGAACAGTTCGGCTATGAGCTGGGCCATGGCCTGGCCGCCCGCGCCGAAGGCGAGGTCGACGCGGCCGTGCTTGAGGTCGATGGGCCGGCGATAGGCCGGATCGGGTGTGCTCATGGCTGTGTTCCAGTCGTGGCGGCTCGCTCCCGGTCGCGGAAGCGGCCATAGCTGAAGTGCGCGGCGCAGGCGCCCTCGGCAGAGACCATGCAGGCGCCGAGCGGGGTTTGCGGCGTGCAGACGGTGGCGAACAGTGCGCAGTCGCTCGGGCGTTTAGCGCCACGCAGGATCGCTGCGCACTCACAGGCCTTGTGGTCGGGTACCGGGCGGTCCTCGAGGGCGAACTTGAGCTCCGCGTCCCAGCGCGCGAAGGCGGGGCGGATGCGCAGCGCCGAATGCGGCAGGCTGCCGAGTCCGCGCCAGGCGAAGGCTTCGCGTCTTTCGAACACACCCTCGACCAGCGCTTGCGCCTTGCGGTTGCCCGTAAGGCTGACCGCGCGGGTGAATTCGTTCTCGACCGCCACGCGCCCTTCATTGACCTGGCGTATCAGCATCAGAATGGCCTGCATGACGTCGAGTGGCTCGAAGCCGGCGATCACGACCGGCGTGTGATGGTGCTCTGCGACAAAGTCGTAGGGCGCACTGCCGATCACGGTGGATACATGCGCGGGACCGAGGATGCCGTCCAGGTGCGGGGCGTCGTCCCGGCCTGTTGCGGCCGCGCCCAGCAGGGCGTCTATTGCTGGCGGCGTCAGCACGTGGTTGCAGATCACGCTGAAGTTGTCGACCCCAAGGGCGCGGGCCTGTTCGATCACCACTGCGGTCGGGGGCGTGGTGGTCTCGAAGCCGATGGCGAAGAACACCACTTCGCGCCGCGGTTCGCGCTGCGCGAGGGCGAGTGCATCCGCGGCCGAGTACACCATGCGTACGTCCGCGCCCCGTGCCCGGGCCTTGTGCAGCGACAGTCCGGCCGAGGCCGGCACGCGCAGGCAGTCGCCGTAACTGCACAGGATCACGTCGGGGCGTGCCAGCGCCAGTCCGATCGCCATGTCGATACGGCCGATCGGCAGCACGCACACGGGACAGCCAGGGCCGTGGATCATGTGCACATTGGCCGGCAGCAGGTCGGTGATGCCATAGCGCGAGATTGCATGGGTGTGGCCGCCGCAGAATTCCATGAAAGCGTAGTTGCGCCCGGGGCGGGCGGCATGCGCGATCGCACGTGCCAGTCCGGCCGCCAGCTGCGGGTCGCGAAACTCGTCGACGTATCTCATGCCGGTAGTGCTCATGGCTGACCGCCCTGCGGCGTGTGGTGCGTGCTCCTTGCGGTCTCCGGTTCCTTGTCTGCCTCGGGTAGCTGTCCGGCAGCGGTGAGCAGCGCGAGTGTTTGCGCGGCTTCCTCCGGGTCGAGGCGGTTGAGCGCGTAGCCGACGTGCACGATCACGTAGTCGCCGACCGCCACGTCATCCACCAATGCCAGCGAGATTTCCTTGCGGATGCCGCCGAGTTCGACGCGGCAGTTGCCGCCGGCGACCAGTTCGACGACCCGCGCGGGGATGGCGAGGCACATGTTCAGGTTTCCTTGAGGGTGAGTCGATGCCGGGCCACCCAGGCTTGACCGAGCGCGATGCCGGCATCGCCGGGCGACAGTCGGCGCGCACCGAGCACTGTGAGTCCGCGTGTGCTCAGAGCGGTGTCGAGCATGGCCGACAGCACGCGATTGTGCATGCAACCGCCGCCCAGCACGACGGTGTCGCAGTGCTCCAGTGCGAGCGCGTGCTCGATCCAGTCGGTCAGCGCCGCGGCCAGGGTGACGTGGAAGCGAGCGGCTCCGCGCGCGGCATCGGCCTCGTCGGCCAGCTGCAGCAGCAGCGGGTGGAGGTCCAGCTCCAGGTCCGGTGAGATGCGCCAGCCGTCAGCCAGTGCGGGCAGCTCGCCGTACGCGCGGGCAAGGCTCTCGAGCGCGACTGCGGCCTCTGCATCGGTGTGCATGACTTCGCACACGCCCAGCAGCCCGGCGGCGGCGTCGAAATGGCGGCCAAGGCTAGTGGTGGGCGGACTCAGCGTCGGGCGTGACAGCACTTGGGCCAGCAACGCCGCTGCCGGCTGGTGCGAGAAGCGGTGGGCGATCTCGCTGCCACGGCCGCAGGCATAGAGCAGCGCCGAGGCCATGCGCCAGGGTTCGCGTGCGGCACGGTCGCCGCCGGGCAGGCGCAGTGGACGCAGGTGGCCGATGCGCTCGCAACGTGCTCCGCGCACACGCAGCAGTTCGCCGCCCCAGGCCTGGCCGTCGCTACCCAGGCCGACGCCGTCGACAGCCAGGCCCAGTACGGGGCGCGTGTCGAAGCGGCCATGCTCGGCGAGCACGGCGCCGATGTGGGCGTGGTGGTGCTGCACGGCGAGCGCCGGCACGCCCAGGCGGTTGGCGGTGGCGAGCGCGACGCGGGTGGAGTGGAAGTCGGGGTGCAGATCGTGGGCGACGACGAGCGGCGGCACGGGCGTGGCGGCGAGCAGGGCGGCGACCGCGGGCTCGACGCGGCGGCAGGCGTCGGGCGTATCCAGATCGCCGAGGTTGGGGCTGAACAACGCGCGCTCGCGCTCGAGCAGGCAGGGCGTGTTGTTGAACCAGGCACCCAATGCCAGGATCGGGCCTGCGAGCGCGGCGCCGTCGCCCGTGCAGCGTAGTGACTGCAGGCTAGCGTCGCCTGTGTCCGCGAGCGCGGTCCGGCCCTGCCGATGCGCCTCGTCTGGTCGCTGCGCGCGCTGGGGCGGCCTCATGCCGAGGCCCGCTCACGCTCGATCCACGCCAGCCAGGCGTCGATGCCGTCGCCTCGGGTGGCGGAAGTCAGGATCACCTCGAGCCGCGGATTGACACGATGGGCGTATTCGATCGCGCGCTCGACGTCGAAGCTCAGGTAGGGCAGCAGGTCGGCCTTGTTGAGCAGCATGAGGTCGGCCGCGGCGAACATGTCCGGGTACTTGAGCGGCTTGTCCTCGCCTTCGGTCACCGACAGGATCACCACCTTGTGCGCCTCGCCGAGGTCGAAGGCTGCCGGGCAAACGAGGTTGCCGACGTTCTCGATCAGCAGCAGCCCGCGCTCGGCGAGCGGCAGGCGGGGCAGGGCGCGTGCCACCATGTCGGCGTCGAGGTGGCAGCCCTTGCCGGTGTTGATCTGCAGTGCGGGTACGCCGGTGGCACGGATGCGCTCGGCGTCGAACTCGGTCTGCTGGTCGCCTTCGATCACCGCTGCGGGCAGGCGCCCGCCAAGCGTCTCGAGCGCACGCACCAGCAGGGAGGTCTTGCCCGAGCCCGGGCTGGACATCAGGTTGAGGGCAAGGATGCGGCGTTCGGCCAACCAGCTGCGGTTGGCCGCTGCAATGCGCTCGTTCTTGCCCAGGATGTCGCGCTCGACGCGCTGCAGCCTGGCGACCGAGGCGCGATCGGTGCTTTCGTGGTCGAGGCCCGCCGGCGAGGCGGCCGGCCGCCGAGTATCGATCGCTCGCCAGGCCTGCGTAGTCCCGGTGCCCGCCCGTTGCACGCGCTTGTTGCGGTCACCGCCGAATACCGACCCGATACGCGCCTCGCTGCCACCGCATCCGCAGACGCCACACATGATCTGCCTCCCGCTGTTCGTTCTGTCCCTTGCGCCGTCCTACTCGAGCTCGACCGCCTGCACCCGCATGCGGTCCCCTTCTAGCACCTCAAGCCCGTACGCGCCGCAGCCGGGGCAGGGCGTGTGGCGCTCGTCGATCGGCGCCAGCGTGCCGCACTGCCGGCAGCGGCCCCGGCCGGGAACATCGATGACATCGACCTCGGCGCCCTCGGCAATCGAGTCGCTCAGCACCTCATCGAGGCAGAAGCGAAGGGCGTCGGCGTCTACCGCCGCCAGTGCGCCGATCTCGAGCACGATGCGACGCACCCGTGTCGCAGCTTCCATGGTGGCCGTCTCTTCGACGATGTCACGAATGCCTTCGGCGAGCGAGAGTTCATGCATGGTGGTGGTGATGCCCGGTCATGCTAAAGTCGGCGGGTTTCACGGCAAGCGACGCGCTGGCGCGTGCGAGCCGTTGCAGTTGGTGATCCTGTGGCCGTGAGCGGTTTCGAGCCTGCGCGTGCCTCATAGACCGGAGTTTATCCCATGGTCCGAACTTATCTTCAGCTTGCGCTGACGGCATCTCTGCTGGGTGGTTGTGCGCTGTTCGGCGGGACGCCCGCGGGCAATGGTGCGCCGGATGAAGGGCGTGCCGCGGCCGTCCTCGAACTCGACCCCCAGCCGCCCCTGCACTACCGCTGCGGCGAGCTGGCGGTGAGCGTGCGCAGTTTCGGCGAACTGAGCACGCTCAGTACCGGTGAGCGCACCTTCACCCTGCGTCCGGTGCGTACCGCTTCGGGCGCCAAGCTGGTCGCGGTCGATGACGAAACCACCAGCTTCTGGAGCAAGGGCGATGCGGCGATGCTCGAACTCGCGGGCGTGGCTCAGCCCGAATGCCGGCTCATTGCCGACAAGCCCTTGTTCCGTGCGGTCGGCAATGAACCGGGCTGGCGGCTGGATGTGATCGAGGCAGGCCTTGACCTGCGCATGGATCATGGCGCGACCCACGTGTTCGCTCCCGGCCCGCTGGTCATCGATGCCGCCGGTGCGCGCAGCTACCAGGCGATGTCGGCGGGCGGCGAACTGGGGGTGCTGGTGTTCGACCGCGTCTGCGTCGACAGCATGAGTGCGATGCCGCACCCCAATACCGTCGAGGTGCGCTGGCAGGACCGTGTGCTGCGCGGCTGCGGTGGAGAGCCGGCAAGCCTGCTGGTGGGTGGCACCTGGCGTGTGCTCGATATCGACGGCCGCAGCACCGGCGACCCGCAGCGTGTCACCCTGGACTTTGCCGAGGATGGCCGCGTTGCCGGGCTGGCGGCCTGCAACCGCTACACTGGCGCCTACGTGCTGTCGGGCGAGGGCCTGCGCCTGGGGCCGTTTGCCGGCACCAGGATGGCCTGCCCGCCTGCCGTCATGGACGAGGAGATGCGCTTCCATGCAGCGATCGGACGCGTCACCCGTTTCGGTGTGGATGAGCAGGGCGGGCTGCTGCTGTATGCCGGTGACGACGTCGTGATGCGCGCCACGCGCGATTGACTGCCTGCAGTGCGCGTCAGCCAAGTTGGCGCGCCTTGACCCGAGAACCCGAGCTGGAGCAACGATGCCCTTGCGCAACACCGTGCCGCACCCCTTTCCGCTGTCCCGCCTTGCCTTGTGCGTGCTTGCTGCTGGCCTGCTCGGCGGCTGCGAATTCAAGCCGCCCGCAAGCGAGGCGCCGCCTGCCGCGGTGCTGAGCCCCGAGCAGGAGGCCGCGCGCCAGGCGGCGCTGGAGGCGCAGCAGGTGCGCGAGCAGGCCTTGCTGGCACGCTATCAGATCGCCGGCGATGGCACCGTGACCGATACCGAAACGGGCCTTACCTGGATGCAGTGCAGCCTGGGCCAGAGCTGGAGCGAGGGGCGCTGCCTGGGCGAAGCCAAGCTCTTCAGCTGGACGCATGCGCTGCGTGCGGCCGAGGGCTTCGAGTTTGCAGGCCACGCCGACTGGCGGCTGCCGACCCAGCCCGAGCTGCTCACCTTGGTGTATTGCAGCACCGGCAGGCGCAACGCGGTGAACGCCGAAGGCTATGGCGGCAGCTGTGCGGGCGACTACAGCAAGCCCACCTTGCTCACCGCAGCCTTCCCAGACACGCCCGCGGGCAACTTCTGGACATCGACGCCGCACGAGCGCTATGGCTACGCGTCCTGGGGCGTGGCCTTCGGCAGCGGCGCGACCGGTGTGGGTACGCACACCGACTATACCCACGCCCGCCTGGTACGCGGCACCTTGCGCACCAGCCAATAGGCGAGCGCAACGCGCCCGTGCAAAAAAAGCGCCGCACCTGTTGCCAGGGCGGCGCCTCGATCTTGTACGCATCCGCGTGGATGCGGCGTCCCGGCCTTGTCTCAGCGCTTGGCGGCGCGTGCGGCCTCGACCTCTTCCGGGCGCAGACGCGCGGCGAGCTTGTCCATCACGCCGTTGACGAACTTGTGGCCGTCCGTGCCGCCGTAGCCCTTGGCGAGCTCGATCGATTCGTTGATCGCCACCCGGTAAGGGGTGTCGATGTTATGGCGCAACTCGTAGGTGCCGAGCAGCAGGATGGCGTGCTCGATCGGCGACAGTTCGGCGAGTGGACGCGACAGCAACGGCTCGAAGCAGCCGCGCAGCTCATCGGCGTCACCGATTGCGCCGCGCAACAGCGTGACGAAGAGCTCGCGATCGGTGCGGTCCAGGCTTTCGCTCTCGGATTCGAGGTGGCGCTGCACGGTGGCGCTGGAGTTGCCCGACAGCAGCCACTGGTACACGCCCTGCAGGGCCATCTCGCGCGCGCGGCGGCGCGCCATCTTGCTCGTCGGGTTGCCTGCGCCTGCGCCCGTGCCCTCTGCGGCGGGGCCGCCGTTGTCGATCTCGCTCATTGCACCACCTTCAGCAGATTGGCCATTTCGACCGCCGCGCGGGCGCAGTCCGCACCCTTCTCGCGCATGCGCGCGATGGCCTGGTCGTCGTCTTCGGTCGTCAGCACGCCATTGGCGATCGGCAGGCCGGTGTCCAGGCCGACGCGGGTCACGCCCGCGCCCATTTCGTTCGACACCAGCTCGAAGTGGTAGGTCTCGCCGCGGATCACCGCGCCGAGCGCCACCAGGGCGTCGTACTTGCCACTCCTGGCCATGGTCTGCAGCACCAGCGGGATCTCGAGTGCGCCGGGTACGGTGACGATGCGGACGTCGCCCTTGGCGACGCCGAGGCGCAGCAGCTCGTCGGTGCACGCCGACAGCAGGCCCTCGCAGATGTCGAGGTTGAAGCGTGCCATGACGATGCCGACGCGCACGCCCGTGCCGTCGAAATTGGGGTCGATCTCGTCGATACCGTCGTAGCGGGTGCCCTGGCGGGCGTTTTCGGGTTGGTTGCGTTGCATGCTGTTCCCTGTAATTCGATCAGTTCTTGTCGACGAAGCCGGTGATCTCCAGTCCGAAGCCGGTCATGCTGGGGATCTTGCGCGGGCTGGCGAGCAGGCGCATCTTGCCGACGTTGAGCGCGCGCAGGATCTGGGCGCCGACGCCGAACAGGCGTGCGTCCCACTTCACCGGCGCGCGGTCCTGGGCGTTGTCCAGGCTGGCGAGCAGCTCGCGGCCCGACTGCGGGCGGTAGAGCATGACGATGACGCCGGCCTCGGCCGCCGCCAGGCTTGCGAGCGCGTCATTGACCGGGAAGCTGTGGCGGCCGCTTGTGGGGTCGAGAAAATCGACCACCGAGATCGGCTCGTGCACCCGCACCAGGGTCTCGCGTTCGGGCGTGATGTCGCCGCGCGACAGCGCGAAGTGCACGTCGCCAGACGTCTTGTCCTCGAAGGCGGACAGGCGGAAGCGGCCGTGCGGCGTGTCCACCTCCTTGTCGATCACCTTTTCCACCAGGTGCTCTGTGGCGGCGCGGTACTCGATGAGGTCGCGGATGGCGCCGATCTTGAGCCCGTGCGCCTTGCCGAACTCGATGAGGTCGGGCAGGCGCGCCATGGTGCCGTCGTCCTTGAGGATCTCGCAGATCACCGAGGCGGGCTCCAGGCCGGCGAGCTGGGCGAGGTCGCAGCCGGCCTCGGTGTGGCCGGCGCGGATCAGCACGCCGCCCTTCTGCGCGGTGAGCGGGAAGATGTGGCCGGGGGTGACGATGTCTTCCGGCCTGGCATGGCGGCCCACCGCCACCTGCACGGTGCGGGCACGGTCGTGGGCCGAGATGCCGGTGGTGACGCCGGTGGCGGCCTCGATCGACACGGTAAACGCAGTGCCGTGCGGGGTGCGGTTGTCGCGCACCATCTGCTGCAGGCCGAGCTGGCGGCAGCGCTCGTCGGTGAGCGTCAGGCAGATCAGGCCACGGCCGAACTTGGCCATGAAGTTGATCGCCTCGGGGGTGACGAACTCGGCCGCCATCACGAGGTCGCCCTCGTTCTCGCGGTCTTCTTCGTCCACCAGGATGACCATCTTGCCGGCCTTGATGTCGGCGATGATCTCGGTAATCGGCGCGAGTGCGCTCATGCTGTGTCCTTTGTGTGCGTTCTTGCGGGCCTTGCCGTGTGGCATGGGGCGGGGCGGGAGGGCTTTCAGCCCTGCGCCGCTTCTTCCCGCTTCCACTCGAGCATGCGCTCGACGTAGCGGGCGATGAGGTCGATCTCGAGGTTCACGCGGCTGCCCGGCGCGAGGTGCTTGAGGTTGGTCATCGCCACCGTGTGCGGGATCAGGTTGATCCAGAAGTCGCGGCCTTCGACACGATTGACGGTGAGGCTGACGCCATTGACCGTGATCGAGCCCTTCTTGGCGATGTAGCCGGCGATCGCCGCCGGGGCGCGGATCACCAGTTCGTGGCTCTCGCCGATGGGGGCGAACTTCACCACCTCGCCCACGCCGTCCACATGGCCGGTGACCAGGTGGCCGCCGAGGCGGTCGGCCAGGCGCAGCGCCTTTTCCAGATTGACCTCGTTGCCGACGGCGTCCAGGCCCACCGTGCAGTTCAGCGTCTCGCGCGAGACGTCGTATTTGCACAGGGCGCCGTTCATCTCGACCACGGTCAGGCACACCCCGCTGTGAGCGATGCTGTCGCCGACGATGACGTCAGCCAGGTCCAGGCCGTTGGTGTCGACGCTGAGGCGAATGCCGTCCGCGAGTGGCTCGATGTGTTCGATGCGGCCGACGGCCGCGACGATGCCGGAGAACATGAAGGGTTTGAACCGAAAGGGGAAAGGCGGGATTGTAGGGGAAAACGTGGGGCTTGGTTCCGGACGCCGCTTACTCGACCCGGTCGATCCAGTACTCGGGCGCGCGATGCTGGTGCGCAAAGGCGATCACATAGAGGTGATCCGCCTCGACCGAATAAAGCAGCTTGTAGGGAAAGCGCGTCAGCAACAGGCGGCGGATGCCTTCTTTCTCGACCGCGCAGGACAGCGGCCACTGCCGGATGCGCAACAGCGCTTGCCGCGTGTCCTGCTTCAGGCGCTGTCCAAGCCCTTGTTGCTGGGCTTCGTAGTAGGCGTATGCGTCCTCGTACTCCAGCCGTGCTTCCGGCGAGAACAGAACACGCATCAAAGCGGCCCGAGGATGTCTTCGGCGGGGATGCCTTCGACCCGGCCCGCGCGGTAGGCTGCGAGGCGACGAGCAGCTTCTTCCTGCCACAGGCGATCAATCGCAGGGTCCGGGCGGTCAAGGCTGTGCAGGATCTCTTCGACAAGTGCGAAGCGCTCTTCAGGTCTCAGCTGGCGGGCTTTGGCTGCAAGTTCATGGGTCAGCGTGTTCATGGTGTTGCAAGTTTGCGTGTTCGGTCGTGCAAGTTTAGATCACAGCGCCCGATCCAGCACCGTCGCGAACGGCTCCGCCTTCATGAAGCCGACGACCCGCATGCCCGCGCGCTCCTGGCCCCCGGCGTCGAAGAAGATGATCCCCGGCGGGCCGAAGAGGCCGAAGCGCTTGAGCAGCGCCTTGTGTTCGTCGGTATTGGCGGTGACGTCGGCCTTGAGCAGCAGCATGCGGCCCATGCGTTCGGCCACGCGCGCGTCGCTGAAGGTGAAGCGCTCCATCTCCTTGCACGACACGCACCAGTCGGCATAGAAGTCGAGCATCACCGGGCGGTCGGCGGCGGCCAGCCGTGCGTCGAGCTCGGCGATGGAGTCCACCTTCTCGAACTGCGGCACATTGACCGGTGCCGCAGCCTGCGCGCGCAGCACCGACAGCGGCTGCAGCGGGTCGCGCGAGCCGGCGAGTGCCCCCACCAGGATCGCCGCGCCGGACAGCAGCAGCACCACGCCCACGCCCTTCCAGAAGCGCTGCCAGCCCTTTGCGTTGTGCGGCAGCGGGTCGATGGCGTGCAGGAAGATGCCTGAGAACAGCAGCAGCGCCGCCCAGCCCAGCATCATCGCCAGCGCGGGGATCACCGGCGTGATCATCCACAGCGCCACTGCCAGCAGCATCACGCCGAAAGCCTTCTTGACGCCTTCCATCCACGGTCCGACCTTGGGCAGCAGGCTGCGCGAGGCCACCCCCACCGCCAGCAGCGGCGCGCCCATGCCGAGTGCCATCACGAACAGTGCCCAGCCGCCCAGCACGGCGTCGCCAGTTTGCGCGATGTAGAGCAGGGCGCCGGCCAGCGGCGCGGCCACGCACGGGCCGACGATGAGCGCCGACAGCACGCCCATCACCGTCACCCCGCCCAGGCTGCCGCCCTTGTTGTGGCTGGCGGTGTCGGCGAGCTTGCTCTGCAGCGCCGAGGGCAGCTGCAGCTCATAGAAGCCGAACATCGACAGCGACAGCAGCACGAAGACGAGCGCGAACACCGACAGCACCCACACGTTCTGCAGCGCGGCGCTCAGCATGGTGCCCGACAGGCCCGCGGCGACGCCCGCCAGCGCATAGGTGACCGCCATGCCCAGCACGTAGGCCAGCGACAGCACGAAGGCGCGCATGTGCGACACCTTGTGGCCCTGGCCGACGATGATGCCCGACAGGATGGGGATCATCGGAAAGGTGCACGGGGTGAAGGCGAGCAGCAGGCCGAAGCCGAAGAAGCTGAGCAGGATCAGCGGCACGCTGGCCCCTGAGAGCATGCGAGCGATGTCGCCGGTCTCGTCGCTGGAGACGGCACCGCTGGCTGCGGCTTCGGCTCCCGGCGGTGCGGCCTGGTTGCCGAAGCCGCCGCTGCGCAGCTTGTCCAGGAAACCGCCGCTGGGCTGGATCGGGGGCGCATCGAGGTCGATCGACACCTGCTGCGTGGTCGGCGGGTAGCAGATGCCGCCATCCCAGCAGCCCTGGCTGGTGGCGAAGAGCTCGAAGCGGCGTACGCCCTCCGGCACCTGCACCGGCAACAGCAGGCGGAGCTCGCCGCGATGGGTCTCGACGTTGCCGAAGAAGTCGTCCTTCTTCCACTTGCCTGCAGGCTTGTCCACCGGGCCGAAGCTGATGCCTTCGGGCTCGGCCTCGAAGCGGAACTTGTCGCCGTAGAGGTAGTAGTCCTTGGCGATGGTGAACACCACTTCCACCGTCTGCCCGTCGAGCGCCTGTGCCCGCGGCACAAAGGCCTTCTCGGGAGCGATCGGGTTGGCCTGGGCGGCGGGGGCGAGCGCGAACAGGCTCGCGACCAGGGTCAGGAGCCAGAGCAGGCGGCGCAGGCTGAGCGATGAGCGTGTGGTGGAAGGCATGAGTGGGGCGTCAGGGAATAATCTCGGGGCAGGCTGTGGTCGAGTTCGTGCTCGAGGCAGGCGGTGGGCAGCAGCGCCCGACGGTGGCGCTTGAGCTCGGGCCCGGGACACGATTCACCACGATGCGCCCGTCACGTATCCGGAAGGGCGGTTTCGGTGGCGACCCAGCCGAGGTAGGCGTCCAGGCCTTGCTCCACAGGGACCGCCACGATCTCGGGAAGTTCGTAGGGGTGACGGGCGCGGATGGCTGCCTCCAGCGCTGCGTAGCGTGCGGCTGTGGTCTTGAGCAGTACCGGCACCTCGTTCGCGGTCTCGAGTGCGCCCTGCCAGCGATACACCGAGGTGCAGGGCGCGAGAATGTTCGCGCACGCGGCCAGGCGGGCTTCGACCAGTTCCGCAGCCAGCGCGGCTGCCGCGCCATGGTCGGGCAGGTTGGTGAGGACGAGCAGCACGCGCGCATCGTCACCCGGCGGCAGGGGTGGGCTTGCAGTCATCGACGTTGGTCAGCGAGGAGAACGCCGGCATTGTTCCAGAAAATGTGCGCGGGCGACCTGCGCAGGATCAAGCCTGCGGGGCGAATCGCCCGGATCCTTCCCAATACGCCGAGGATTGCGCCCGGGCGTTGCGTTCCCAGAGGGCGCGCCGCGCCTGTTCACGCCGTAGGAGCGGCGCCAGCCGCGAGCTTTTGAGGGCGAGCAGGCGGGTTGCAATCGCCTTGTCTCAAGGCGCTGTCCGGATTCGCCCGGCCAGGCTCAGCGCATCCCCTTCCACCCGCATCACGATGATTTCGCCCGAGGCCGGGAACACGCCCGACAGCGCGGTGATGTTCACCTGATGCGTCACCAGCACCAGCGGCTTGTCTGCGCTCGCCTGTGCGGCGATGAGCGCGCGGGCGGCACGGGTGTGCGCAGCCTCCTCGCCGCGGTCGGTAAAGAAGGAGTTGAGCGCGGCGTCTGCCGTGACCTCGCCCAGCGCCAGCCCACGCGCCGTATCCAGGGCCCTGCACCATTGGCTCGAGAACACGGCCGCCGCTGCGATGCCGTTGGCGCGGAAGCGCTCGCCGATCGCCCGCGCCTGGGTGTGGCCCGCCGCCGACAGGTTGCGCTGCGTGGCGCAGTCATCCACACGGAAGCCCGCCGGGTCACCAGTGCCGGGGGCCAGCGCATGGCGCATCAGCGCGACGTGCCCGCCCGTACGCAGCGCTGCCCACAGTGCGGCTTCGTCCGTGGCGGCATCGGCATGAGCCGTCGTCGGCAGCAGAGGGGCGAACAGCGCCAGGATCAGCAGGAGTGGTCTCATGGGTGGTCAGCGTAGACGGGTGAGTGCGGGTGAGCGCTGGGGAGTGGCAACGCTCGATGGACCATGGCAAGGGGGCGAAAGTGCCCCTCGATACTTGATCTTCAGCAAAGACGCTGGTCATGCATTTGTATTACGTTGCGTCCGCCTCAGGGCGATCGGAATCGGATGCTTGTTGCGGAGATGCTCATGTTTTTTCTCGATTGGCTGTTTGGCAAGCGTCAGGCGCGGTCGGCAGCGGCCGCGCCGGCAGGGCGTGAGGATCTGTCGGCGGCGGCACAGGCCGGAGGGTGCGCGCCAGGGACGTCGATCCGCTACAGCCCGGAGCTGATCGACCGCCTCGTACGCGACCACCGCAGCCTGTTTGATCGCTTTGGCGCGATCCGCAGCGCCGCCCGCGAAGGGCGGTTGAAAGAGGCGGAGGCCTTGCTGGACCGGTTCCGGGCCGATCTGCACGATCACCTGCTGGTGGAGAACGTCCGGCTCTACGTCTATCTCGAACATGCGCTCGCCAATGACCCGGTCAGCCATGCCCTGATTCGCGAGTTCCGTCACGACATGGATGAGATCGGCCGAAACGTGGTCGCATTCCTTGCGCGATACGCGCAGATCGCCAGCAGCCCGGCGCTCGCCGAAGCCTTCGTGGCCGAGTTCGACGTCGTCGGCAAAGTGCTGGCCGACCGCATCAAGCGCGAGGAGGAGGTTCTCTACCCGCTGTACGCGCCGGTGGGCTGACCGGCGGGTTGTCCGCACTCAGTCTTGGGCTTGTCCGCCTGATGGGAAATTGGGGTCTGCCCCCTAAGTGCTCTATAGTGCACCATTCGTACGAGATAATCATACTTTTGGTGTAACTCCAGGAGGCCACGTCATGGGCACCGTGCGCAAGACGATTACCTTGACCGACCAGCAGGACAACTGGGTCAAGGCACAGATCAACGCAGGTCACTACACCAACGACAGCGAGTGCATCCGCGATTTGATCCGCCGCGAGCAGGAGCGCAGCGCCGAGATCGAGGCGATCCGCGCCGCGCTTATCGAGGGGGAAGCCAGCGGCGAGCCGAGACGCTTCGATGCTGCGGCCTTCAAGCAAAGGATGCTTGCCGAGCATGGCTGAATATCGCCTGACCCCGGCGGCTGAGCGCGACCTCGAGGCAATCTGGGTCCACACGGTTCGGGAATGGGGCGTTGAGCAGGCCGTGCGCTACATCGACTTGCTTACGATGGCGTTCGCCAGGTTGGCTGCCTCGCCGAGGACGGCTCCAGCCTGTGACCACATCCGGTCAGGCTATCGGCGATGGAGCGTTGAGCGACACATGATCTACTTTCGAGCGACCGACTACGGCATCGCCGTAGTTCGTGTCCTGCATGAGCGGATGGACGCGCCTCGCCACCTGTGATCAAACGCTGCGCGAACTTGCTGCCGCCTGCGCGGGAAGTCGGCAGTTCGGCCGGGCTTGTCCCTTTCTCGTTTGCTAGACTTGATGCGTCGTTTTTCATGAGGTGGCGAACATGCACCCGATGATCGAATCCCACCGCGAGGCGCTGCGTGCGCTGGCGCGACGCCATGGCGTGCGCTCGATCAAGGTGTTCGGCTCGATGGCGCGTGACGACGCCGACGCATCCAGCGATGTCGACCTGCTGGTCGAAACCGCTCCCGACACCTCAGGCTTCGTGCTCGGGGCATTGTTGATGGACGCGCAAGACCTCCTCGGTCGCCGCGTGGACGTGGTGACCGAGAAATCGCTTCACCCGCTGATGCGCGATCGCATCCTCAACGAGGCGCAGCCATTGTGATCCTTGCCGCATGAAGCCGAGTCTCGAGGCCGACAAGGTCTACCTTGCCCACATGCTGGAGTGCGCTGGCCGCAACGACGAGTACCTCGGTGGTGACGAGGCACGTTTTCGCGCGTCACGGCTGATTCAGGATGCGGTCGTTCGCAATCTGCAAACGCTGGCGGAGTCGAGTCAGATGCGATCAAGGCAAGCGAGCCGGAGGTGCCTTGGCGTGCGATAGCCGGCTTCAGGAACATCCTGGTGCATGACTACCTGGCGATCGACGTCGATGCCGTCTGGCTGGTCGTGGAGCAGGAGTCGCCGCGGCTGCGCGCCGCGTTGCAGAGGATGCAGAAGCGCTCGCCGGTTATATGAGGGGCGAGTGGGGCCGCGGTCGTGTCAAGAATTAGAAAGCCCGCCAGGCGTGAGCGCGGCGGGCTTTGGGGTGAGGCGAGGAGGGGTTAGGTGAGTAAATGAAAGACCTGACCCCTGTTCCAGGTAGGAAATTGGGCTCTGTCCCCTATTTCCTTATTTCCCCTTTTAGGTTACTGCCACGACGTGGGCAGATACTTGGCAATCACAGTTCCGCCAGTCGTCGCTTGGGAAGTAACAAATCCGTTTGCAGAGTCCCAAGTCATCACCACAGTACCGCCTGCCACAAGCGGACTAGCTGTAGCTGCCATGGTCGCTGTTGCAGTGCATACACCAGCGGCATTAGCTACCGTAACGGTAGAAAATTTTCCCGTGTAAGCTGTTGCCGTTGCAAAACCACAGTTAGCAGCGGCAGCATTGTCGCTCATGACCGGAGCAATCGTAGCTTTTGCACCATCCAACAAACCGAGGGGTTCAGAAATTTGTGCCTTTGCTACGTAATCCTGATACGCCGGCAGCGCCACGGCCGCCAAAATACCAATAATCGCCACCACGATCATCAGTTCGATCAGCGTGAAGCCTTGTTGCATCTTTTTCATTTCAGTTCTCCTTGATGGGAAACCACGGGAAGCCCGCTTGCCTACCCATCAGCAATCCCCGTGCCAGCCCAGAAACCCCGCTTTTCCGTGACGTAGTTCCGCCGACTTGACACGATTCCGGGGCGGAATGTGACAAGCCCCCCGCAACGGGTTGTCAACATGTGACAAAGGGGGTGTGCTGGCCGCTTTGCGTGGCATGTGGGAGACCCTGGGGTCAGGTCTTTCATTTGCTCATGTTGCGTATTCCGACCCATCGTGACCGCCCATTCCGAGAAGGGTGTGACCGGTGATTCCGAGGTCGTGACCGGCGATTCCGATTTGATCGTGACCGATTTAGGCCGTCGTCGGAATCACCGGTCACGTTGTCGGAATCGTCGGTCACGATCAAATCGGAACGGCCTGTGCGGCCAGCGTGGCAACCATCCTTGTCACGGCTACCCTCGCGCGCTTTGCGCGGAGCGAAGGGATGCCGGCGGAGCGGGGGAGACCCTGGGGTCAGGTCTTTCATTTGCTCATGTGCGCGCCGTCGGCGCGAGGGAACCCGGGGTCAGATCTCTCATTCGTGCGGGCTTGGGGTCAGGTCTTTCATTTGCTCACAACTCACACAACTGCGGCCTGAGCTTGGCTTGTCAGTGCAGGCTTGGGGTCAGGTCTTTCATTTGCCCACCCCCGAGAAAGCGGACGCACTGCTAAGGGAACCCGGGGTCAGATCTCTCATTTGCCCACGGGCTTTTCCAGCCGGCGGTCAGTCCCGAGGCGGGTCGTCCAGGCGGGCCTGCGCCCGGGTGTAGGCTTGGAGCCTTTCCCGCAGGCCGATCGAGATGACCGTCACCCAGACCTCACCGTCATCGACCCGGTAAACCAATCGATACCCTGCAGCGCGGAGCTTGATCTTGTAGCAGTCCGCCATGCCCGACAGCGCAGCGGCGGGTACCCTGGGCGTGATCAGGCGCTCCTCCAGTTTCTTCTTGAACTGCGTGCGCACGCTGCCATCGAGCTTCTGCCATTCGGCGAGGGCCAGGGTGTGGAAGCGCAGCTTACAGGTCGTCAAGGCTCACCTCGACGAACGGGCCTTCGCTGCGCTCGCGCACACGGGCGGCGTCTTCGAGGTCTTCGAGGTGGGTGAGCAGGCGTTGGTAGTGCGCGGCCGAGAGCAGATAGGCCTCGGGCCGGTTGTGATTGAGTACGGCCACGGGCTGATCGTCGGCCTGGGCGAGGATGCTGGCGAAGTTGCGCTTGAGCTCGGTGACGCTGACCGTCAGGTCGGCCATGATCGTTTGCATGGTGCGCCTCAAAAAGATGCTTAATCAGGTGTTGAATATAGCATCCAAGGTCCGGGCTTGGGTCAAGGCTTGGGGGTCAAGGCTTGGGGTCAGGTCTTTCATTTGCCCACCCCCGAGAAAGCGGACGCACTGCTATGCTCTGTCCATGTGGTCATCTGGAGAGTCGCCATGCGTACTGTAGCGGTAGTCGAAGCCAAGAGTCAGTTTTCAGCGCTGCTGGCAGCGGTCGAGAGTGGTGA
>Ga0209605_1001652_pt1 | contig 23810 bp, 17 predicted proteins | sample AD_UKC035_MetaG_FD_184408 | JGI IMG/M metagenome (GOLD analysis project Ga0209605, IMG submission 184408) | Active sludge microbial communities of municipal wastewater-treating anaerobic digesters from USA - AD_UKC035_MetaG (SPAdes) (version 2) | ecosystem: Engineered > Bioreactor > Anaerobic >...
TTTGATGCGGTTCTGTTTGAAAATGACGTCGGCAAGATTGAGCATGGCGAAGCTGTCTTCCTTGATTTCGATGGCCTTGCGGAACTGGGCTTCGGCTTTGGCATACTCATCGATGGCCCGGTAACTGTCGCCGAGCAGGAACAGACTTTGAAAGTTTTTCGGATTAGCTTTGATGGCTTCTTCGAATTTTTTCATGGCTTCCTGATACTGGCCGGCATTGAAGCGCAGCACGCCGAGATAGTGGTGAGCTTCACTGTTAGCTGGTTCTTTGGCAATAATCGCAAGCAGCATTTTTTCTGCACCTTCGCTGTCGCCTTCGTCGATTTTGTCGATGGCGAGTTCAAGCTGCGTTTTGGGGCGTTCAGGTCTGATGTCGTAGGTTTGCGTGCTGACTCGGGGCTTCACCAGCGTTCGTGATTCAGCCGGTAACACCATGGTTTCTCTGGGAGCAACCGCAAATGCTGGTACAGTCGGCTTTTCTTTGGGAGCCTTCGCTTTGCTGATTTCGTCTTCGAGCTGCTTTACCAGGTCGCTGTATTGCTTCTGGTCGGGGTGTCGGGTCGATAGCACGCGTGCGTGTTCGAGCGCTTTTTCGGCATTGCCTGAGAGCGCCAGGCTGTAAGCGAGATAGAATCTGGCCTGGTCATGATCTTTTGCCATATCGACGACCTGACCGAGATAATCGGCAGCGCCACGATAGTCGCGGGCGGCGTAAAGTTTGAGACCCTGGTCAAGCAGCGCCGGGACGAGGTCCTGGGCGCAGAGCATAGTGGTGGCAGCAAGCAGCAGGCCGGCACAAAGCAGGCTGGAAATTTTCCTGAACATAAATCCTCCTGAAGATCAGGCTCCGATGAGAAAGTCAAGACTTTCCTTTTCGCTGGATGCCTGGTGGGCCATGAAGAAGAAACCGGACATTTCGAGCACGGTCGAGTGGTGCTTGTCAAGGCCCCAGACGCTGATCTGACCGGCGAAATCATCTGCGATCAGGCCGGCGATATCGAGCAGGGCGGCGACCCCGGGACTGCTGATGAGTTCGACCTCAGTGCAGTCAAGCGCAAACAGGCTGAATCCGGCGTCAAGGCCACTCTGCACCGTCTGCTTGAGCATGGTGCCGCCGGTGTCTTCGATATAGCCTTTGAGTCTGACGATTTCGATCTGGTCGCGAGTTTCGGTAGTCGCTGAAAACTGCTGATACATATTCCCTCCGTATATAGAAACCTATACTACTTCAGCCCCAGCTGATTTTTCAACCGTTTTGAACCATAAAAATGCAAGAGGGCAGAAACCGCAGATTTCGCAGATGGCCCAGATTGCAGAAGATCCAGCCGGGGCGCGTCGAGACGTGCCCGTTTCAAGCAACCGGCGAAGACGACAACGAAGACGACAACGAAGACGACAACGACATAAACGAGCATTGAATTTTGTCGCGAGGCCTGAAGACGGGTTTGCTTTTTCGTAAGCTTGTGAGCGTAGCGAATCGCTGGAGAAAAAGCATCCCGTCTGATGGCCGAAGCCTCTGGCTTAACAAAAATCAACGTGCTTTTGTATAAGATTAAGACGGCGGGCAGAAGAGGCTAAACGGCGGAAAATAAAAAATGTGCCGTTTTGAGCGACACATTGAAAGGGAGTTAGGGATTAGGTTGTCCATTCACGAAAGCTCAGCTTTAAGTTAAAGTTGAACCTTACATGAACTTCAACATTCATATCGGCGATAAAAATTAAAGTGTTTAGCTTTTTTTTATTTTTTTTTGTCATAAATTTCGGCCGGTTTAAGACGATACATGAAATAACGTAAAAATCAGATTATCGAGCATCCGGAGGTAAGCCGCATGAAAAATGAAAGCCTCATGACCATTCCAGAGCTGATGGAATTTCTCAAGGTCAAGCGCAATACTATCTATACTCTCAGAAATCTCGGTCTGCCGACCGTCAAAATCGGGCGTTCAGTGCGCTTTCGCGCTGACAGTGTGATCAAATGGCTCAGTGACCTGGAAAAAACCAGTAATTCGCCGGTGTCGGCCTATCTGAGTGACAATACGCATCTGCTGTAACCATGAGCGAGACCGCGAAAGAAATATTTTATCTGCTGAGTTTCTCTGTTGGTAGCGGGTTCCTTCTGAGCAAAACGATTTTTGCGCTGTATCGCACCTGGCAGGATGACAGCTGGCTGGAAAAGGGGCGCGGGCGTCGCTGCAAGCCCTGATTTGCTGCTCTTAACCGGCTTTTGCTTATTATCTATCTCTTAAAATTCGCAGGGGTTCAACATGTTGAACCCCTGCACTGTTTATGATCACTTATAGAGGCGGGTGTAGTTCCAGTGACTGCCCATGACCTTTTTGTAGTAGTCGCGGGTTTCGGCCAGTGGAATGCGGTCGAGGCGATCGAGCACCGGCAGGTTGGCGTGCGGACCCTGTTCGACCTTACGGGTAACATTGCCCTGACCTCCATTGTAGGCTGAAGAGGCGAGATAGAGGTCGCCGTTGAACATGTCGGCGAGAAACTTGAGATACCATGAGCCGTATCTGATGTTAAGGTCGATTTCCCAGAGTTTTTTCTGAGTATAGCCTTTTTCGCCGAGTTTGCCGGCGATCCATTTGCCGGTTGATGGAAGAATCTGCATCAGGCTGTGCGCATTGCTGCGCGACAGTGTTTCTGGATTGAAATGGCTTTCTTCGCGCATGATCGAAAGTATCCAGAACGGGTCGAGACCGAACTTCTTTGCGTTGGCGCGCACCTGCGTTTCAAAGGCGAAGGGATACATGGCTTTCCAGGCCCATTCTGGTAATGTGTCGAGCGAGCCGTCAGCTTCGAGGGTCTGGCGGAACAGCCGTTCGCCGAAGGCGGTGAGCTGGTTGTAGTCATTGTTCTCGCGGGCTATATCGATTATGGCCTTGTAAAGAGCCAGGTTTGCGGGATGCTTGTCGGTGAGTCTGATCGCTTCGGCCCTTGCCAGGCCGACAAAGGCTGTTCTCCACATTTTTCTGAAAGCATCGGTGCGCTTTTTCAGATTTTGGGCGGGTTTGCCAACTGCTTTTCCGTTGAGAAGAAGTTTGTCGTTGCGTGAAGCTGGCGCAACCCAGGTGATGAAAAAGGAATTTGGATATTTTTTCTTGAGTAGTTTCAGCAGGGTTTGAGCTTCGTCACTCTTTTCGCCAAGGGCGAGAATAGAATATCCAAGTGCATCGTCAGCTCGATAGTGCCCCGGAAAATTGCGGGCAAGAAGCATGAAGAACGGCACTGCCCGGGCTTTGCGGCCGTTATCGAAATGCTCGAGGCCCATTTCGTAGATGTGAACCGGAAACAGATTGCCGAGGTCGCCTACTTTGCTGAGGCGGGTCAACAGTTCGAGGGTTTCGACGTCGTTGCCGACTCGGTAAGCGGAGCGCATCTTGCGGTAAAGGGCGGCGACTTCGTTGACCGGAAAAGCAGGAGTCTGCAGAGCAATCCGGTAATCGGCGATCGCTTCGGCATGGCGGTCGTTGAAATGGTGCGCGTCTCCGCGCAGCTGGTGAGCGAGTGCCAGTATTGCCGGCGCGGCTTTTCTGGCGCCGATGATCGAGTTATAAAGTGGCATCGCCTGTGTCAGCTTTTTGTCCTGGCGCAGAGCTTCGGCTCTAAACAGATCAGCGGCGGGCTGGCCCCATTTGCCGAGCAGCTTTGCCTGATTCTGTCCGTTTTTGAAGAATTCGCCGACTATGCCTTCGGAATTGGCAAGCAGGAGAATTTCGAGCCACTCATCGTCTTCAAATGCCCATTCGGCAGGTTTCTGCAGTATCTTTTTGAGCAGCCCCTGCGATGCCGCGGCAGTGCGGTAAAACGGCTTTTCGGAATGGTAGCCGCGCAATGCCTGGATGGCGATGCGGCTTTTGCGACCTGGTTTGAGAAAAGCCAGTTCACTCAGTTTTTCGAGGGCGGTACCGCGAAGCCATGGGGTTGGCATGTCGCGGCCGACCGCTTCGAGTCTGGCAACGGTATTTTCGTCGGCGGTTTCGAGCTGCAGCAGAAACTGTGGCATTCGGCTCTGCAGCGCGGTTTCGCTGTCCGGATATCGGCTGATCAGGGTGTTGTAGAGGTTAAGCGCTTCGACCTTGCGCCCGAGATTTTTTAGTGCATCTGCCTGAACGAACATTTTGAGGTCATCGAGCTCAGGTGATGCCTTGAGCGATTCGATCTTTTTGATAATTTCTGCATACTTTTTTGCCTGATAGAGTTTGCCGAGTTCTTCGAGATTGCGGTCAAAACTTTGCGCCGACAATGCGATGGCGCCAAGCATGCATGCCAACGCCAGCGTGAGTTTGAATTTCCCAATCAACTTTAACATTAACTTGAGGTTTTTCATTTATTTCTCCTGTTGTTATTCTGTGTACCAGAAAGTAATGCATGTTTTCAACCCCCGCTCGAAATTGCAGGACGGGGTTATTTTATGTACAGTCAGGCGTTGCAATTTTATTGGTTTTGCTGTATAAATATCAGATAATTTGCAGGAAACCCCTGTTCAGTTAGTATTTTTAGGAGATAAATGATGAAACTTTATACCACCGACAAGATTCGCAACATTGGCCTGGTCGGCCACGGAGGCTCGGGCAAGACTTCGCTTGCCGAGGCGATGCTTTTTCATACCGGGGCCAATACCCGCATAGGAAAGGTCGATGATGATTCGTCGGTGATGAACTACGACCCGGAAGAAACCCGGCGCAAGGCCACTGTCGGCACTTCGCTGGCCGCGATCGAATACAAGGATCACAAGATCAATCTTCTTGACGCTCCGGGTTTTGACGATTTTCTTGGTGAAGTTTACAAGATTTCCGGCGCTGTCGATATGGCTATCGTCACTGTCAATGCGCAGTCAGGCCTCGAAGTCGGCACTGAGAAAAACTGGGCCCTGCTCGAAGCTGCGCAGACCCCGCGTATCATTTTTCTGAGCAAACTCGACAAAGAAAACATCAATCTCGACAAGATTTTTGCCCAGCTCAAGGCGTTTGACAGCAAGATCACCCCGGTCATCGTTCCCTGGGGCACTTTTGAGAACCTCAAGGGCGTCATCGACCTCATCGACATGAAAGCCTATGCTTACAATGATGACAAGGGCAAAGCCATTGAAGTCAAGGATATCCCGGCCGACCAGCTCGACTACGCCAGAGCTTTGCGCGAACCTATGGTCGAATCTATCGTCGAATGCGACGAAGCGCTGATGGAAAAATTCTTCGAAGGCGCCGAAATCAGCGCTGACGAACTGCGCGGCGCGCTGCGCAAGGGCATCGCCAAAAACGAAATCAAGCCTCTTATCAGCGGTATGGCTCTCAAGAGCATCGGTACTGAAAACGTTCTCGACTTTATCGTGAGCTGCTGCCCGTCACCGGCAGACTGCCGCATTCTCCCGGTCTTCAAGGCCGGCACCAACGAAGAAGTCAAACTCACTGCCGATGCCAGCGGCCCGGTATGTGGTTTCATCTTCAAGAAGATCAACGAAATGGCCGGCGACATGATCTTTTTGCGCGCGGTCAGCGGAACTTTCAACCCAGGCGTCGAATATCTCAACACGACTACCGACAATACCGAACGCTTCAGCTCATTCTCAACATTGCGGGGCAAGAACAAGGTCGATGTCGAAAAGGTCGTAGCCGGCGATATCGTGGTTCTGGTCAAGCCGAAAAGCTCGACCCATGGCCACACTCTGTGCGAAAAAAGCAATCAGCTGCAGGTCAAGGTTCCTGAACTGCCGCAGCCAAAGCTGACTTTCGCAGTAAACCCGCGCACCAAACAGGACCAGGAAAAGATGGGCTCAGGCCTCAACACCCTGTGTGCTGACGACGGCGTTCTCTCATACAAATTCGACCCTGAACTCGGTCAGGGCCTGCTCTCGGGCCTCGGTGACACTCACATCGACGTCGCCATAAGCCGCCTGAAATCGCGCTGGGGCGTTGATGTCGATATTTCCAAACCGAAAATTCCGTATCGCGAAACCATCAAGGGCAAATCACGCGTTCAGGGTAAACACAAGAAACAGTCTGGTGGGCGCGGCCAGTATGGCGACTGCTGGATCCGCTTCGAACCGAATCCGGGCGTAGAATTTGAATTCGTCGACGAAATCGTCGGCGGTGTCGTTCCCAAGAACTTCATTCCAGCCATCGAAAAGGGTCTGCAGGATGCGCGCAAACGCGGTGTTCTCGCCGGCTTCCTGACCATCGGTTTTAAAGCTACCGTTGACTTCGGTTCATACCATGATGTCGACTCTTCAGAAATGGCGTTCAAACTTGCAGCTACCCTTGCTTTCAAGAAGGGCATCGCCGAAGCCCGCCCGATCATTCTTGAGCCGATTTATGAAGTAGCGGTCACTGTTCCCGATGAATTCATGGGCGCTATCATTGGCGACCTGAACTCACGCCGCGGCCGCATTCTCGGCATGGAACCCCAGGGCGGCACCCAGATCGTAAAAGCTCTGGTTCCGTTGGGAGAAATGTATAAATACTCCACCGACCTCAAGTCGATGACCCAGTCTCGCGCTGATTTCAACATGACTTTCAGTTCGTATGAAGAAGTGCCCGGCAACGTTACTGACCAGATCATCAAAGAATACAAGACCGAAGACGAAGCCGAAGTCTGATCTCAAGCTCTTTAAAGGCGGCCGGCCGGAGCGATCCCGCCGGCCGTTTTTTTTATCGCCATCCAAGACATGGATTCTGCGACTCCGCTTCGCTCCGTGCAGAATGACACAAGTTTTGACCAGAAATCGCCGGCGTATAAAATTGTGGTTGCAAAAGTGTTGGTTTTCGGTATTATAAATGGCTGATAAGGTTATTTTGCAGAGGTGAAGATGCAGGTAGAAAAATCGATAGAGCCGGCAGCTGGCAAAGGTAATGTCAGGCTGGCCCTTCAGTTCAATATCGAGCCTTCAGAGCTCGAAGCATTGTGTCTGATACTACAGAGCAGCATTGCCGCGGGGATCGAGAAGTCATTGTCGCCTGGTATGCAGGCGGTTCTTCTGACCAGGCTGCTCAAGCATTCGATCGATCTGAAATTCGAGCAGAAGACGATACATCCAGATTCTCTGCCGGTTATTCACGATCACCAGGAGCCGAAGCTGAACACTTTCAAGGCTCGTGTCGTGCGTGGCATGTTTCTTACGTTCATCGAGCATGAGCGCGGTTTTCCCGGCCTGATCGACAGTATGGCCGGTATTACCTCGGTTGGTCTCGGAGCCGGTTCTTTCAAATTGCCAGGCAGCAACAGAAAGATCAGACTGGCGGAATTGCACGCCAGTTATCCGCCGGCAGAGATGGTGGTGGCAGAGCAGGTCGCGCTGATGCAGAAGCTTTTTGTGCCGGAGAATCTGCTTGGGTATCCTAATGTGCGAACTGGGGTTTACAGCCTGTTGACCGGTTGCTCGCTGTTGCCGTTCTATGCGGCGGTTGTGAAGGTGAGCGACGAAAGTGCGCCCGACAATGAAGCTGCCTTGCAGAAAGCCAGGCAGATGGTCGAAGAGCGTTTTTCGTTCAATTCTGAAAGGCTGCACCGATTTCTCAACCAGAATCTTTTCAGAGTAATGTTCGAAGAACTGTTCAACCACGAAAGCACGGTATTTTCAATTTTTTCGTTATAATCCCTGCGCATTGCACGGCTTTTTTTCTGTAGACTGTTGACATCGCAGAGCGATTCAGTTGATAATGGCAGCATTCAAAGTTATACCCGGGGGATTGAATCGCTATGGCAGGAAAAAGCCGCAGTCTTAGTTTTTTTCTATTCTTGTGTGCACTTCTCAGTGGAGTGATTTTTTATGGCTGTGGCGGTGGCGGGGGCACGTCATCGAGTAGCGTGCCCCTTCAGATCAGCGGTAACGTAACCTCTATCATTCCGCTTGCCGGTATGCGCGACGAGTCCTCGTTGAGCCCAGATCTGCGTGCTGCTGCAAGTCTTGCCGGTGTAGAAGTTTATCTCGAGAATTATCGCGAGCAGAATTCAACGCTTAGCGACGCCGATGGCAGATACCTGCTTTCAGGCGTTCCAGCCGGCAGTCACTATATTGTCGCGATGAAGAAAACAGCGACTTATACCCTGAAAGTGCGCTCAACCGAAGCGATAAGCGTTTCTGAAAGTCGGCCTGCCGTGCAGGCTGGCAGTATGGCTCTGAAGTCTGCCACAGCGACCGCCAGTGGTCGTCTGGTCGATGCTGCCGGAAATTCAGTGCCCAACGGCCGCTTGACCCTCTGGGGTGAAGCTTTTTATACCGACAGCAATGGCTACTACACTACCCCCGCAATGCCGGAAAACGTCACAGCGCCGATTGTTGTTGCTGTTCCCGGCTATCAGCCGACTGAAATCCAAGTCAAGTTTACCGACAATCCCCCGTTCGTCGAACAGACTATCGTTAATACGGCTTCTACCAATCGCCCGCCAACCAGTTCTCTGGTCGCTTCCAGATACTCGGTGTCTCCGAGTACTACGGTAGCTCTTTCGGCCACTGCCAGCGACCCCGATCAGGAGCTTGGAGCCGATAACTTCAGCTGGGCGATTACCGGCAACATTGGCACCTTTTCTGGCAGTATCTCCGGTTTGAAGGTGGTCTGGGTAGCGCCAAATGAAAATGCAATTGCAACGGTCACCTTTATCGTTACCGACAATGGTGGCGTGAAGTCGCAGTCGAGTGTGCAGATTGTCGTCGGCACCGGAATATATGAGCCGAATGTTGCGCCGACAGTTTCGGCGATCAGCAGTGATCTGGCTGTTCCGATCTATACCGGATCTACCGGACTTCTTTCTGTAGTTGCCACCGACACCAATGGCGACCAGCTATACTACAAGTGGAGCGGCGAAGGTTCCTTCAGCAGTTTGTCAGCTTCGTCAACCTACTGGACTACTCCAGACGTAGATGTCGATGAAGCCAGAACTGTCAGAGTCACTTTGCTGGTCGATGACCGCAAAGGCGGTCTGGCAACTGCGACCCGTGACTTTGTCATCAATTATGTCGAAAACGATCCGCCAAATACCCCGCAGATTACCAGTCCTCTGGCTAATCTGCTGGTGTTGCCCGGTCAGTCGGTGAATTTTGCCGGCAGTGCCAGTGACCCTCAAGATGGCGTTCTGACAGGGGCAGCAATGTCGTGGTATCTTAATGGCAGCCTGATCAAGCAAGGCTCTGCCAACTTCACTTACAATGTTCCAACCGTTCCCGCTACTTATGCGGTCAGATTGCAGGCCGTCGACAAATACGGCGTCTCAGCCAGCACGACGATCAACATCAGAGTGAATTCGACACCAACTGTGTCGATTATCGCGCCGACGAACAATGCTACGCTGCCGATCGGTTCTGCGATCAATTTCAATGCTTCTTCAAACGATGTCGAAGGCGTCATTCCGAGCGCGTCATACACCTGGACATTTCCGAAAATTGGTGTAAGAACCGGAAACCCCTATAATCTGGCCGGTGGCTCGCTCGATGAAGGCAGCAATGAAATCAAGGTCAGCGTCGTCGACAGCATGGGTGTCGGTGCTACTGCAACCATAAACATCACCATTGATAACTCTGGTCCGATCGTGCAGATCGTCAGCCCGACTGCCACGGCCATAGCTAAAGATTCGATTGTGAGCATAGAAGGTTCTGGTTTTGACAACGTGACCAAAGCAGCTCTTCCTGCTGCCAGCATGACCTGGAAGCTGTATGACGGCAAGGTTGCCACCTATACCCTCAAGGAAGGCGATGACAAGTTCGACACCTCTTTCACGACTCCCGGTCCGCATGTGCTTACACTCACTGGCTCAGACCGCAATGGCAAAACCACGTCGGTATCTCACAGTTTCAATGTTAACGTAAGTCCGGTCATCCAGAAGATCGACTTGCCGGCTTCGGGCACCAGATATGATCTCGGTGCCGACATCACTTTCAAAGCCACGGTTACCGACTCACCAGGTGAAGAGGCATTTCTTAACGCCAGCTGGTCTTCGTCTCTTGCCGACGGGTATCTCGGAACAGCTTCGTCCGGAGCTGATCTGATCAAAAAACTGATGACGCTCGGTTCTCATAAACTTACCTGCGAGGGCATAAATTCACGTTCTGGCATGTCAGTGAGCTCCGAAACGATGATTCTGGTCAATACCCTCCCGGTCGGCACCCTGACGCTCGATCTGACCAATCAATATGCGACGGCTCCTGGCAATATTCCGGTTTTTCTGTCAGAGAACTCATCCATGGAAATTTCCATGGAAATGAGTGCTTCTGACCCTGACGGTATCGCTATTAATGAAAGTGATATCGAGTGGTTCACGCCTGAGGACAACATTCCTTTTGCAACCGGAAGTAACGTTAAGCAGTATTTCCCGCTTGGTCTGGCGACAGTTACGGTGCGCATCTACGACTCGTTCAGAAGCAATTTTGAAGATCATGCCAGTGCTACCTACAATATCAACTTCTATGTCTGGCAGAGCGAAGAAATGCCTCTTACGGCTGCCAACATAAATTATATCTGGGGTAATGGCGCGGATCTTTATGTGACCGCCAACAACGGAGGTTCGCCCGCTGTAAGAATCTTCAGATACGTTGATGGCGACAACCCCTCACTGACTTATGACTCTACGAAAGACAACTTCACTCTTACTGCAACCTGTTCTTTCGAGCTGGCAAGTGCCAGTGTTCTTTACGGATCGAAGATCATGAGTCTGGGTGTGGCTAATGGAAATGCTCTTCTTTGCACCGACGTTGCGACCGGTTCGCCTAATTACATCCTTGCATCTGCTACAAACAATGTTTCGAGTGTGGCTGCCCATCCGGACGATGAAACTTTGTGCTATCTTACCGCAGGCTCAGGAGCTTCTACCGCCCTGATCAAATACAATCCATTGCTGGGCAAAGCGGCTGACTATATATCTGAGGCTGAAGGCGACACTTTTGACGGGCTGCAAAGGGTCCGTTACGTCTATAATCAGCCAAGTTATGGTGGCAAGGTGTTTGCCGTAGACACTGGCAACGATCGTGTCGTCAGGTATCTGTTCGACTCGGTGAGCGACCCCAGAATCATCACTGCGACATCTCCGATCGACATTGCCTTTGCCCCGAACTACGCCTTCACTCTTTCAGATTCTGATTCAAAAATCTCTGTTCATGCGATTACGAATACCGGCAATGTTCTGCTGATGGAATTCGGCGGCGCAAACACAGGTTCAAGTTACGTAAAGGGTAAATTCAAGAATCCAACCGGCCTGTACTGTTACACCGGCATGGATCTGTTCATTCTGGACGCAGACAGGAATTGCATTCATCTCATTCGCAGCGGCATGTCTGACTGGTTGAGTGGTATCAGACTGGCCGACTAATCTTTATATCCAACGGTTTTAACCAAACTCGGGCGGCTCTGCAAAGAGTCGCCCGGTTTGTTTTTGGGGCTCGCAACCTGAGTTTCCCAATACGGGTAATCGGCAGCAAACCGTCCTGCGCGCATAATGACAGTTAGAAGGCAATGGCCGTCGTCGAAAGCTGCCAGGTGTTATCACTTTGCTCTCTGACTTCTTTGTGTCTCTGTGGCTTTGTGCGAGGCTTTCTTAGAGGCTGTCGCAGAATTCTCTGAAGGTGCGGCGGGCGGCTTTGATGATCTGGGCTTTGCGTTCATCGCCCTTCATGCCGGCTTCGCCCTTGAAAATGCCGAAATTGGCGTTCATCGGGTGGAAATCTTTGTGGCCGTCGAAAGTGATGTAATGCAGTAGCGAGCCGATCATGGTTTCGGGCGGGAAAACGACCGGTTCTTTGCCCTGCAGCATACGCACGGCGTTCATGCCGGCAACGAGCCCGGTGGCGGCCGATTCGGTGTAGCCTTCAACGCCGCAGAGCTGACCGGCAAACATTATGCGTGAATCTTTTTTGAGCTGCAAAGTCGGTGTCAGCAGTTTTGGCGCGTTGATGTATGAATTGCGGTGCATCTGGCCAAGTCTGATGAATTCTGCCTTTTCGAGGCCGGGGATCATGCGGAAAACCCGCTTCTGCTCAGCATGTTTGAGGTTGGTCTGAAAGCCGACGAGGTTGTAGAGGCTGGCGAGCAGGTTATCCTGGCGCAGCTGCACGACGGCATAAGGCCGTTTGCCGGTATTGGGATCGACGAGCCCGACCGGTTTCATCGGTCCGAAACGTAGCGAGTCGATGCCTGATTCGGCGATGATCTCGACTGGCTGGCAGGCGTTGAAGAATTTTTTACGCTCTTCTTTTTCGAGTTTCGAAAGCTCGATGCGTTCTGCTTTGAGCAGAGCGTCGACGAAGGCAAGATACTGCTCTTTGTTCATCGGGCAGTTGATATAGTCGCCTTTGTCGCCTTCTCCATAGCGGTCGGCCTTGAACGCGATTTCCATATTGATGCTTTCGGTCGAAACCAGTGGTGCGATCGCGTCGAAAAACTCGAGATGACCGATGCCAAGCTTCTTTTTTATACTCTGTAAAAGGGTTGGCGAGGTCAGCGGGCCGGTAGCGACGATTACCAGCCCGTCATCGGGAATCTCGGTTGCTTCGTCGTTGACGAAGTCGATAAGTGTGTGTCCTTTGAGGTAGCGGGTAATCTCGCGTGCAAAGGCGCCGCGATCGACAGCCAGTGCATTGCCGGCCGGAACCCGGTATTTGTATGCGACATCGATGATGTAGCTGCCGAGCAGGCGCAGTTCTTCCTTGAGCAGGCCGGAGGCGCGGTCAGGCAGGTTGCTGCCGATCGAGTTGCTGCAGACCAGTTCGGCGAACTGATCGCTGGTATGCGCGCCAGTAGTGTGTTTGAGGCGCATTTCGACGAGGCGAACCGGAATCTGGCGGCGAATCAGCTGGTAAACAGCTTCGGTGCCGGCCAGGCCAGCGCCCAGAACAGTTACACCAATGGTTTTATTCTTCCTGCTCGTCATTTTCGGTGCTTTCCGGGACTACTTTGTATTTGCAGCCCTTACCAGAACATTTGATGAATTTTCCTGACTTTTTGGTGCTGTGCCAGACCAGCGGCGAACTGCATTCGGGGCAGAGCTCACCGGTCGGCATGGCCCAGGTGGTCAGATCGCATGCCGGATAATTCGAGCAGCCATAGAAGATACGGCCGCGCTTGGACTTCTTTTCGAGCATTCTGCCACCACATCCGGGTTTGGGGCAGGCAACACCGCTGTCTTTAACGATCGGACGGGTGTTTTTGCACTCGGGGTAGTTGGTGCAGGCGATAAAGCGGCCGTAGCGCCCGGTGCGGATCTGCATGGACGAACCGCATTTGTCGCACTTCTCGTCGATCAGCTCGCTTTCGTTTCTTTCGGCGCTGCCGTACTGGTCGAGAAGTTCGGCAATCGCCATCGGGCCGGCTGGCACGCCATTGGCGAACAGCAGCAGTTCTTCGGGAATATTGATCGTCGACTTGCAGGCGGGGTAGCCTGAACAGGCAAGAAACTTGCCGCTGCGCCCGAGGCGCACTACCATCTTCTGCCCGCATTTTTCGCAGTTGAGATCGGAATCGATCTGAACCCGCTCGATTTCGGCTTCGGCGCGCTTCAGGTCTTTAACGAATGGTGCGTAAAAGTCGCTTAGAACATGGACCCAGTCAACCTCGCCCTCTTCGATGCGGTCGAGCGAGTTTTCCATATTTGCGGTGAAGCCAGGGTTGATGATGTCGGCAAAGCATGATTCGAGAATATGATTGACGACAAAAGCAGAATCAGAGGGCTGCAGGCGCCCCTCTACCTTATGCACATATCGGCGCTGCTGAATCGTGTCGACGATGGTGGCGTAGGTGCTTGGCCGGCCGATACCTTCTTTTTCGAGGGTTTTGATCAGTGACGATTCGCTGTAGCGTGGTGGCGGTGCGGTAAAATTCTGTTCGCCGGCAATGCTGCTGAGTTGAAGTTTTTCGCCCTGTTCTACCAGCGGCAGCTTCTGCTTGCCATCGGTATCGATCTCGGCCGGTTCGTCTTCTTCTCGCGTTACGGCATACAGAGAGGTGAAGCCGTCGAATACCATAGTGGTACCGGTTGCCTGCAGCAGGTTGCCTTCGACCTCGACGTCGATCGTCACAACCTTGTAGCGGGCTTCGGCCATCTGCGAAGCAACGTATCGTTTCCAGATGAGTGAATAGAGTTTGAGCTGCTCGGGTTTGAGCCAGGCTGCCATTTTTTCCGGGGTGCGCATCACCGATGTCGGCCTGATTGCTTCGTGAGCGTCCTGAGCACCTTTTTTCATTTTGAAATGACGAGGTGTTTTCAGCAGATAGTCGCTGCTGTAGCTGCCCTTGAGATATTCATCGAGCTCGGCAAGCCCTTCGGGCGCAATACGAACCGAGTCTGTTCGCATGTAAGTGATCAGACCGACCTGGCCTTCTTTGCCGATTTCAACGCCTTCATAGAGTTTTTGCGCAACCGACATGGTGCGGCGCGGGGTGAATGAAAATTTCTGTGCGGCTTCGGCCTGCAGGGTGCTGGTGATAAAGGGCGGCGGCGGCGCCTGCCGGCGCTCGCGACTGTTTACGGCGGTGGCGGCGAGCTCGGCTTTTTTGATGTCGGCGATGATTTTGTCGGCACTTTCTTTGTCTGGGACTGTCGATTTTTTGCCGGCCTGCTTGACCAGACGAACCTGAAACTTACGATTGGCAGAAGTTTTAAGCTCGGCGTCGATTGTCCAAAATTCTTCGGGAACGAAGGCCAGGATTTCTTTTTCGCGTTGACAGATCAGAGCGACGGCTACTGATTGCACGCGGCCGGCCGAGAGACCAAGGCAGACCTTCTGCCAGAGCAGGGGAGAGAGCTTGTAGCCGACGAGTCGATCGAGAATGCGGCGCGATTGCTGCGCGCTGACCAGCGGGAAGTCGATGGGGCGCGGGTGCTGCAGCGATTTGAGCACGTCTTCGCGGGTGATCGAGTTGAAGGTTATGCGACAGTCAGAAAGAGGGTCGATGTTGAGCACGTTTGCGAGATGCCAGCTGATAGCTTCGCCTTCGCGGTCGGGGTCGGGAGCGAGATAGACGCGTTCGACGCCTTTTGCGAGTTTCTGCAGGCGAAGTATGACTTCTTTGCGGTCTTTAACGACGTGAAAGTCTGGAACAAAGCCGTTGTCCGGGCTGACGCCGAAGCGTGAAGGCGGCAGGTCAATGACGTGCCCCTTGCTGGCTTCAACAATGAATTCTTTGCCTAAAAATTTTGACAGTGTTTTGATTTTGCCGGGCGATTCGACGATGATCAGGTTTTTACTCATTTTATCAGTGCAATTCTATAGAGTGTGGAACCAGGTCGGTGTGTTCGTTTTCGATTTCGGCGAGCGGCTTGGTCATCAATACAATGAGTTCCATGCGGCTGGCCGAGACCTGGCGCATGTCGTTTTTCATCAGGTATTCAAGGGCTTTTTCAAAGTGCAGCTGTGATATAACGCCGTCTTCGACAAGTTTGAGCATCAATTGCTGGGCTTCGGGCGTGAGGCGCACCGCTTCACTGGCATGCAGGTGCCTGATTCCGCGAGGTTCTCCGGCGGCTGAACATTCACGTTCGCTGACCCTGACGATCGGGTCGACGCGCGAGGTGAGCATTGCAACCAGGTTCATGGCAGTGTCGATGTCGTCGAGACGGTAGCCCTTCTCGAGAAGTTTGCTGACTATCGGGTCTTTTTCATCGATTCCACTGGTTTCGATACGCTTGATAACAATATTCATAATTTTCATTATGTTTGTCAGCGGAGTTTTTATGTTGTTCATGGCCTACCTTTTAACGATGCTTTATTTCTGGTCTGATATCTGTTTCCCTGAGTTTTCACCAGATAATCTCTCATTTCGAGCTGCAAAAGTAAAGAAAACAATCTGTCACGCGGCCAGCCCGTTTCGAGCAACCTGTCTATAGATACAGGTTCACCGGCCAGTGCGGCAAGTAATTTTTTTTCTTCATCAGTAAGATCATCAAAATCGTCAATTTTTTCAAGGTTTTTTTTCGACGGCAGCAGTTCGGCATAATGGTCGATGATTTCTTCGGGACTGGTAACCAGCAGAGCTCCTTCCTCGATCAGGCTGAGAGTCCCTTCAGATGTGGTGCTGCCGCTGACGCCGGGAAGGGCGAAAACCTCGCGATTCTGCTCGGCCGCGAGTCTGGCGGTGATCAGCGAACCGCTGCGCGCGCTGGCTTCTACGACCAGGGTGGCGAGGCACATTCCCGAAATTATGCGGTTACGAATCGGAAAATGCCACGGTCTGGCAATTACTCCGGGCGGGTATTCAGAAATGATCGCACCTTTTTTAAGAATAGCATCGCGAATGCGCCGGTTGCCGCGCGGGTAAATGACGTCAGGGCCGTTGGCAAGCACGGCGATAGTGGTTGCCTCGGCCTCGATTGCACCGCGATGTGCATGGGTATCGATTCCGAGAGCCAGTCCGCTGACAATGGTAAAGCCAGCCCGGGCCAGGTTGAAGGCAAAGTCGCGGGCGAGGTCGTAACCCATCTGAGTACCGTTGCGGGCTCCGACTATGGCTATGGCCGGCGCGGCAGGGTTTTCGATACTGCCTTTGATAAATAACACTGGCGGTGAGTCTGGAATCTCGCGCAGCAGTTGCGGGTATTCGTCGTCGTCGAAGCAGATCATCCGTGTCTGCTTTTGCTCAAGCAGTTCTGGCGAGCAGATTGGTTCGGTTCTGGCAGCAGATGACATGAAGCGTTCAAGGCGCACGTGGTCCCAGCCCTTGACTTTGAGCAGTTCTTCGCGGGAGGCGATGAAAGCTCGTTGCGGGCTGCCAAATTCATGCAGCAGGCCGGCCCTGATGGTCGAACCAAGCCAGCTCATGTTGGCGAGTTGCAGCCAGGCTCTCAGCTGACTTGCGTTTTTGCTGGAATGCCCGGCCTCAGCCATAGAACAGGCTCTCCTTCGGGCTTTTTATCTGTTTAATCGCCTTTTTGCACCAGAAGGCCAGGGTTTCGTCGGTTGCGTCGGCCGCGACCTGGGTCAGACGGGCAAGCGAATCGACTCCGGCGCCGACCAGAGCTTCGAGAGCCAGACTTTTGACCGAGCTGTGCTCGTTGTTGAAAAGGTTGATGAACAGATCCGGGGTTTGCTGGGCCATTTCAGCCAGGGTTCTTTTAATTGTGCGCGTTTCACGCTGGTCTTTGGCTTTGCTTGAGTGGTTCATCAAGGTCAGTGCGTCAGCCTCGCTGTTCATCGCACCAAATGACTTGATGGCAGCCATTCTGACTTTCATCGACTGATCAGCCAGCGAATCCTGCAGAACCGCCCGGGTTTTAACGCCGGGGAAGTTGCCGAGAGACTCGGCCGCAGCAGCTCTGACGTTTTCGTCGGTGTCTTCGAGCAGCATGATGATATGATCTACGCCGCGCGTTTCGCGCAGCTCGGCCAACGCTTTTGCTGCATTGCTGCGCAGTTCGTTGTCGTCTCCTTCGATACACTTGATCAGTTCCTGGAACACCCGGCTGCCGAGTTTGTCGAAGGCCTGCTTGACACTGCGGTGAACATCGGTGTTGCGGTCGGAAAAACTTCTGATCAGAGGTATCAAGGCGCGCTGGTCGCCGGTTCGACCCAGTGAAATGGCAGCGTAGGTGCGCACCCATTCACTGTCGTCGCGCAGCGCCAGAATTAACGGTTCGATAAGTTCGGGGGCGTCGATAAGGCCGGCGGCCTGGCAGGCAAAAAGTCTCAGTTCAGCGTCGCCTTTGCGCATTGCTTCGATTATGCGCGGCAGGAAACGATGTCCGACGTCCTTGATTATCTGGCCGATCCAGTAGCGGATGTCTTCGTTGTCACTGGCGACATGTCTGAGAATTTCTTCGACAGCAAGATTTTCGAGACGGCAGATGCTCTCGGCCGCAGCTTTGCGAACGCTCCAGACCTCGTCAGCCAGAGAGTTTATCAGTGAGCGCGCGACACCCGGGTCAAAAGAAGAGCCCAGCGCCCGCGCTGAAAAATAGCGGATTTCGCGGTTTGAATCTTTCAGTGCTCGAATGAGAAAGGGAACGCCGGGTTCTCCGATACTTTCAAGTATGCGGGTCACCCAGTAGCGAACGTCGTCGTTCTGGCTCTTGAGGGCCTCGGCAATCTTGTCGACGCCACGTTCGCCGATTTCGGTGAGTGCATAGGCGCTGCTGCGCCTGACGTTCCAGTCGCTGTGTGACAGACCGGTTATCAGCACCGGAACAGCTCGTGGGTTGCCGATTTCGCCAAGGGTAGAGGCCGCAAACGCAAGAATTTCGGGGTTCTCGATTTTGAACAGTCGCATCAGCGGCTCGACTACCCGCGAGCCGATTTTAACGATCGACTTGCGCACCAGAAAACGGTGGTTGTCATCCATTTTGATGACTTCGTCAAACAGCTTCTGAAGACCACTGTTGCCGCTTTTTACCAGAGCACGCAGACAGCCGTCACGTATGTCTTCGTTGGGGCCGCGCAGATACTCGAGCATCGGCTCTACCGCATTCTCACCGATTTCGGCAAGCGCCATGGTGGCGCTTTTTCGTATTGTCCAGTCAGGGTCGGCCAGAGACTCGATAAGTACTCTGATGACCCGCTTGTCGCCAGATTCGCCAAGAGCCGCCGCAATAACGTAACGCGTGCGTTTGTCGCCGTTCCGCAGAGCGTCGAGCAAAAATCGCTGCGCTTTTGGTCCGAGCTTGCCCAGAGTTTTTATCGCCCAGAAACTGATGTCTTCGTCTTCAGTAACTTTAAGCACCTGCTGCAGTGGCGCTATCACTGCCTCACCGTATTTAACCAGCGCGTCAGAAGCCGCTTTGCGCACACGCCAGCGTTCGTCGCCAAGGGCGCGCAGCAGTACGGTGACCCCCTGTGGTAATCTGGTGTTGCCGAGCGCTGTGCAGGCAAAATAACGTATTTCGTCGTTGACACTCTTCATCGCACGCAGAATAGCCGGCAGGCCCTTTTGCCCGATTTCGCCAAGTATCTGCAACGACCAGTGCTGCACATCCTGATTATAAGAATTCAATGCACCCGAGAGAACATTTACGGCTGAATCTCCGTAACTCTTTATTATCTCGGCAGCAGCTTTTCTAACGCTCCAGTGTTCGTCAGCCAGACAGGTAACGAGAAACTGCAGAATATTTTCGTCCTTTTCGGACTTGATGCGTTCGAGCAGGTCGAGCTTCTTTTCCTTAGAGGCAGCTGAGAATAATTCGACGTAATATTGGTTGCTGCTGTTTTCCATGCTTTTCCTTTATTTCAAATCGGGTTTGTCTGAAGGAGGAACGATCGTTGCGCTGGCACCCTGACCGGGCAGTGTCGGCTGCCCTGATGCGATATTCGCGGGTTCTACGGGCAGCTCAGATACTTGAATATTGACACTGGGCGGCCTGATTGTGACGCTGACGCTTTCTGGCAGACCCTTGGGAGCACCCAGGGGAATGCCTTCGTAAAGGCCCGCCTTTTTGCTTTCGATGTCGAGAACTATTTTCAATTGGGCATCGCCGATTTTTCCGATATCTTTCAGCAGGCCTTTGATTTCGAGAGAATACGACGATACCGACACCGAAGCGTGCTGATTCGAGGCTTTTTTGAGTTCGAAGGTCAGGCCTTCGAAAACTCTGGTGACTTCGACATCGGCCATTATGACTTCGAGAACGGGAGTTGGTGTCGAGATGAGTTCGATTTTATCTTCGAATTCGAGTTTTACCGGTATCGAAGCACTTTCGGTAATGGTCGAGAGATCTATGGGTTTGAAGCTGACTTCATTGATCTTGGCCAGCGCCCGGGTTGCGCCGCTGATTACAACTGATTCCGGCGTCACTTTGAAGCTCTCGAGCTTCTTTCCTTCGGGAGCCTTGTTGGTAAAAACCGGTTTGGCGAGAGGTACGGTCTTGTTGTCCTTACCCTGCTTCACCAGAATATCAAGGCTCACCCGATCAGGCGATGCAATGATTTCTTCACTGCTGAGGCCGCCCTCGAGCACAACCTTCACCGGGCGCTGCTCACTGATCGAATTTTTTATCTGTTCGAGACTTACCTCGACGACACACTCATTCACTCGGTTGATCAGGCTTTCGGGGCCTTCGAGAGTAATCTTGTCAGGAGACAGTCTTGGTACATCGGCGAGATAACCGTCAGCTGGCAGGCCAACAGCATCGATTCTGACGTCGAATTTTTTGCGGGCCAGCGGAATGACTTCTATCTGAATCTGGGGTGGCGATACTGAAACCACGGTCAGACCCGGCGCTGCGATCACGCGCACCGGCAACTGGGCCCGGCCTGGCCTGACGTTGTAGAGATCGACGGTGACCTGCACTCTTCCATTGCTCGAAAGAATGAAATCGCGGCGGGTTCCTTCCATCTGAACCTGCACTGTTGGCTTTGCCGGAGCGATTTTGACCATTTCCGGAACATTGCGATACTCGATTTCGGCTGGAAGAGTGCGACGAATCTGCGGCGGGATCACCAGATTTACGTAGATCCAGGCAAATACGCCAAGAAGCACTGATAAAATTTTAAGCCAGATACGGTTGTTCATTTGCGTGAAAACAACCTCCTGCCGCGATTTACTCTGGTGAATGCTGCGGCTACCAGCTTTTGCACACGATCCATGGTCAGGCCACGGGTCAGCTTGCCGCTTTTGGCCTTCGAAATCTGGCCGGTTTCTTCGCTGACAACGAAAACCAGAGCGTCGGTCAGCTCGGTTATACCAATGGCCGCACGATGGCGCGAGCCAAGTTCTTTTGCCACTTCACTGTGGTTGCTGGTTGTCGGCAAAAAACAGCTGGCCGCGGCGATCTTCTGCCCCTGAATGATGACGGCACCGTCATGCAGGGGGGTAAAGGGCATGAACACTGTGCTGAGCAGTTCGGATGTAATGCTGCTGTTCAACTGCACCCCGTTTTCGATGAAATCTTTCAGCCCGATTTCCTGTTCGAAGACGATCAATGCACCAATGCGCTTTTTGGCACAGGCTTCGATGGTCTTGCAGACTTCTTCGGCCATTTCCGGAATCGAATCTTCGTTGACCGTCTGTTCGCTCAAAAAACGGCCTTTACCGATATCTTCGAGCGCGCGGCGCAGTTCGGGCTGAAAAATGACGACCAGCGCGAGAAAGCCTGTGGGCAGCGCGTTGGAAAGTGCCCAGCTGACGGTGTTGAAGTCGAGGTCTTTGGTGATGACCAGCAGCACCAGAATTATGCCAAGTCCTTTGAGCAGGTTGAAGGCCCGGGTGCCTTCGATGAATAGCAGAGCCCGGTAAATTCCATAGCTGACCAGAGCGATATCGAAGATATCTATGAGTGAGATATCTCTGAATATCGCCATCAGGAGGTTCAGTAGGTGCTGCAATTCTTACTCCAGGCCGGTTGCGATTTTTTGCATGAGTTCAAGTGTCTTTGCCGAAGGCCGGCAGAGGGGAAGTCTCGCGAAATCTTTTATCAGGCCGCGGTTTGCCAGCGCCGCCTTGGTCGGCAGCGGGTTGGTTTCGACGAACAACCCGCGATGCAGGTCGAGCAGTCTGAAATGAATGGTCCGTGCGGTTTTCCAGTCGCCGCTGAGTGCAGCATCGTTAAATTGCTTCATCAGCTTTGGCGCGACGTTGGCGGTTACCGAAATGGTGCCGACGCCTCCACATGCCATTATCGGCAGATTGAGCGCGTCTTCGCCCGAAAGCAGAGTGAAGCCTTCCGGTGCGCGTCTGATGATTTCCATGGCCTGATCAAGATTGCCGGAAGCTTCTTTGACCGCGACGATGTTGCTGATTTCTGCGAGCTCCAGGGTCGTGTCGGCCATCATGTTACAGCCGGTTCGACCGGGTACGTTATAAAGCACTACCGGCAGGCTGGTCGCTGCAGCTGCTGCTTTGAAGTGCTGCTTCAGGCCTTCCTGGGGCGGTTTGTTGTAGTATGGCGTGACTACCAATACGGATTCGGCGCCGAGCTCGGCTGCCTTCGCGGTAAGTTCGCAGGTGGCGCGGGTATCGTTGCTGCCGGTGCCGAGCATCAGTGCGATTTTGCCGACAACCTTGCTGGTAACTGCCTTCATCAAAGCTTTCTTTTCGTCAAAACTCAGCGTTGCCGATTCTCCGGTGGTTCCGCAGATGACCAGGCCGTCGGTGCCGGCGGCGAGGTGCAGGTCGAGCAGTCGATCGAGTGCTGCAAAGTCGATCTGGTCGTTCTGAGTGAACGGAGTGATCAGCGCAGCCCATGAGCCTTTGATCAGATTCATTTTTCTTCCCCGTTGGTTTATTTTCGCTACTTTTGTAGCACTATACCATAGAGTCCGTCAATTGTGCTTTTCAGATTAAAAAAAAAGTAAAAAAATCTGCCGCCTCTAAATTAGAATTGCGCCAGCTGCTGCAAAATCATAACGCCGTGAAGAAGATCCGCAGATTACGCCGATTTCTCTGATAAAGCCAAAGACTCGCGCAAAGCCGCAAAGTCGCAAAGTCGCAAAGAACAAAAGCATTTAGACAGAAAAGGCAGAGCCATACGCAGATTGCGCCAATTTCTCAGATTAAGCCGAAAGACTCGCATAGAGCCGCAAAGGCGCAAAGAAAGAAAAACATGAAGGCAGGTAAAGAGAACGGGCCGAAAATACATGGCAAACGTAAACCTGTCGTAGAATTGAAGCCTGTTTTAAACCAGTCATTGCGAGGAGTGTGGCGACGAAGCAATCTCACAGGCAGAGGGATTGCTTCCTGCTTCGGCTATGTCTCGCAGTACAATGACGGCAAACTAAACGTTCAACATTGCCAGAGGACTAGCAAGAAAAAAGCACGTAACAATCTGATGAGCTACAAAAAACACTGGCCCCAGCCAGCAAAAAAATCTGCGGCAATCCGCGTAATCGGTGGATAACTCTTCTTTTCGTCTTTTTCGTTTCTCAGTGCTTTGTAAGATAATGGATCACGCGCAGAATCAGGCTGTTTTTGACCGGGAATTGCTATGAGTCTTCATTGTTCAATTGACTTTGCCGAAAGGTGGTTGTATCGTTATGACGAATATGACTATCGCACAAACTGATAAAAGGGTGGTTCTGCAGCCTCTGATTTTGTGCTGTCTGCCTGAATCAGGCCAGCAGCCGCATGAGGCGCTGGCTTCACTGCCGCCTTTGTTCGCGCGTCCGGAAGTCGCCCTGTCACATTCAGCGCAGCAGCGTGGCTGGTTGCGCAGTCTGGCCGGCGATTATCCGGTTTATTGCCAGACCGATCTCGAACGGTTGATTCTCAAGCTTGCCACCTACGATCTGCTCATCGTCAATCCGCTTAGTCTCAATACTCTTGCCAAATTTGCGCTGGGTCTGCGAGATTCTTTTCCTGCCGAGCTTTTATGGCAGTATTCTCAGCTTGGTCGCCCGATTCTGCTGGCCGAAGGCGTAGTGCCCGATGACAGCGTTGCGATGAATCCACATCTTGTTCGCATTTACCGCCAGCACTGGCAGACGGTCACCGGCGGCAGCGTCAGCGGCTTCAACCCTGAAAACCTTGCCGAAATCGCCGCCCGCCTGGTGCGCGCCCGAACTGTTGCCAAAGGTCAGTCGCCCGCAGGTTTGCGCGTTTTTATCACGCGCGACGATGTAATAGCCGCCGCTGATCTGCTTGAGCCCCTGCGGGTACCGGCTAACGCCATAATTACCGACATCGCCCGCGAAGAGGCCGCCGCCCGCGGCATCGTCATAATTCAGGGCTGATTTGGGTGAAGAGTTCACGCGGAGACACAGAGAAAGACATCCGCAGATTGCACCGATTTCTCAGATGAAGTCGCAGGCCTCGCACAAAGCCACAAAGACGCAAAAAACGATCCTGCCCACCCTCAAAGCAAATTCAAAGACTAAACTTTGTCTGATTCGTAAATTGGGGACTTGGTACGGCGGGCGGGGCGTGGTATACTTGCAAAACACTTCCCAATTCAGGAGGGTTTTA
>Ga0209605_1001655_pt1 | contig 23761 bp, 20 predicted proteins | sample AD_UKC035_MetaG_FD_184408 | JGI IMG/M metagenome (GOLD analysis project Ga0209605, IMG submission 184408) | Active sludge microbial communities of municipal wastewater-treating anaerobic digesters from USA - AD_UKC035_MetaG (SPAdes) (version 2) | ecosystem: Engineered > Bioreactor > Anaerobic >...
GGCATAAACGTAGCTCTCGCTGTACGTGCCCCCGCTCCCGCCCGTGGCAGTTGCGCCCGTCAGGCGCTCCAGGGCGTCGTAGCCAAAGGTCTGCGTCTGCGTGCCCCCGGCTGCCAGGTAGTCCTTGATCGTCGTCACGCTGCCTAGCGCATTGTAGGTGTATTCCAGGTCTTGCAGGCTCGTCGGGGAATTTTCTGGGCCGCTGTAGCTGTAGATGGACTGCAAGCGCCCCACGCCGTTGGCTGCCGTCCAGTTGTAGTAGGCGTAGTCCACCTGCAAGGTTGTGCCCATGCGGCGCAACTGCACCCGCCCGGCATCGTCATAGTCTGTGCCTCGCACGTAGGTACCCAGCGTACCGCCCACCGTGTTCAACAACATCTGCGGGTGGTAGCTGTAGTTCACCTGTTCGCCTTCTTCACCGGCGTTGTTGGCGGGGTATTTCATCATCGTCACCAGGTCGGCCGAGTTGTAGGCCCATTCGCTGCGGAAGGCGCCGCTGCCGGTCACGTTCTTGGTCTCTACCACCAGCCGCCCGCGGCTGTCGTAGGCCCAGCTTGTGCTGCCGCTGGCATCGCTCATCAGTGAGTGAGTGAGTGAGTGAGTGAGTGAAGTGCGCAGCATGTTTTCCTCCCAGGCGCAGGTAAATTTGGAGGTAAGTATATACCCACTTTGCAATTCTGTTGGGCGATATCCGTATGGATTACAGGTGACAAATGTCATATTTCCGGCGATCTGCGCGCCTTTGCCCAGCGCCAATGCGTAACGCCCTTGCCTTTCCCCCTTGCATTACGCATTTCTCCCATTTGCCACGTAACGATTGAAATCGTTACTACAATTGCATATCGATCACTTCAGCTCTTTGAGCAGCAGGTCGTGGATGACGGGGTTGGCGGCGAGGATTGAAAATGGCGGCAGCAGGTAATCCGGGTCGCCAGACAGCTTGGTGACCACGGCGCCGGCTTCTTGGGCGATGAGCGCCCCGGCGGCCAGGTCCCAGGCCCCCAGGCGGATCTCCCAATAGCCGTCGAAACGCCCGGCAGCCACGTAACTCAGGTCGAGGGCAGCCGAGCCCAGGCGGCGCACGCCCTGGCTGCGCAGGGCCAGGCGGGCATAATGCTCCAGGTTGTTCTGCGGGTTGGTGCGGATGTCGTAGGGGAAGCCGGTCACCAGCAGGCTGTGATCCAGGTCACGCGCCTGGGCCACGTGCAGCGGCACGCCGTTCAGCCAGGCGCCGCGGCCGCGTTGGGCGCTGAAGCACTCGCGGTGCATGGGATCGTAAACCACGCCCAACTTGACCTGGCCCTCTTCGGCATACGCCAGCGAAACGCTGAAAATGGGCACGCCGTGGGCGTAATTGACCGTACCATCCAGGGGGTCGACATACCAGGCCTGCCCAGAATGGCCGTTCAACTCGCCGCTTTCTTCAGCCACCACGCGCTGGCCCGGGAAACGGCGCTGGAGCTCGCCCAGCAAGAAGGCTTCTGAGGCCCGGTCGGCCTCGGTGACCAGGTCGATGGTGCCCTTATGCTGGATGTGTAAATGTGTGCCATAGCTGGCGCGCAAGATGACCCCGGCCTGGCGGGCCAGGATCTCAAGGTCTTGCAAACCGGGCATCACGGTTTCTTTTGGCCGTTCTCGAGCAGGCGGTAGAGGTCGTTCAGCTCTTGCTGGATCTCGTCGCGATGGCGGCGGGCTTCGGTCAGCAGGGCTTCGAAGGCCGGCTTCTGCTCAGCGGGCAGGGTGGTCAGCAGGCGCTCGGTGCGCGTGATCTGGGTGTTCTTGTGGCGCAGCTTGGTTTCCAGGCGCTCGCGGTAGCCTTTGTAGAAGTCTGTTTCGCTGAGCGGCTCAGGCGAGGTGGGGGGTTCCTGGGTCAAGACCTCTGCAATGGTCAGCAAGAACTCTTCGGTATCCACCGGCTTCTCTAAGAAACGCACCGCCCCCAGGCTGAGGGCAAAGGCGCGGTCTTCGGGGGTGACGTAAGTGGCAGAGAGGAAGACGATGGGGATGTTGCGGGTCTGCTGATCGATGCGCAGTTTTTGGGCCAGGGCATAGCCATCCAGCTTGGGCATCAGGATGTCGGTGATGACGATAGCCGGGCGTTCTCTGGCAATCGTTTCGAGCGCTTCTTGCCCGTTGTGGGCTGTGATCACCGGGTAACCCTTAAAGCGCAGCGTGACCTCTAACAATTCGAGCACATTGGGGATATCTTCAACAACGAGGATGGGTCCGGAAGGTACATTCATAGGGTTAATTGTAGCCGTTTTTAAGATTCAAAGCAAGATATGCGGGCAATTGAAGGCTTACGCTTTTGTTAAGGTGAGGGCAGGAATGGGGTTGAACCCTGGGCTTCAGGCACAGCCATCTGCCTCCTGGCGCAGGCGTTCAAAGAAGTCGGCCATCAGGCGGTGGCGGGCTTCAGCCAGGCGGCGGGCGGTGGGGGTGTAGAGGCGGTCTTTGAGCTTGCACAGCTTGAAGACGTATTCGTGGTAAGCGCTGTGCGGCTCGCCGGGCTGGGGCGGCCCACCCTGCATGAACTGCCGGGAGGGGGCGGCGTAAGCGGGCTGCCCAGCGCGGGCGGCATAAGCCACGGCGCGCGCCACGCCGACCGCCCCGATGGCATCCAGCTTATCGGCGTCGAACAGCACCTGGGCCTCGAGGGATTGGGGCTGGACGGAACGATCGCGGAAGCGGTGGGCACGAATACAGTGCACCACAGCAGCGAGGCGCGCCTCCGTCCAGCCCTCGGCAGCCAAGACCTGCCCGGCAAAATTGGCCGAATCGAGGTGGTGGGCCTGGCGGTTGGCTTCAGCGGCAGGAGCGGCGGCGTCATGCAGTAAGGCAGCGGCGCGCACGATCTCCAGGTCGGCGCCCTCAGCCTGGGCGATCTGTTCAGCCAGGTGCAGGACGCGCAGCACGTGCTCGAAGCCGTGCACGGGGTCGGCGGGGGGATACCAAGAACGGGCCTGCTCAATGGTGGGCATAAAGCACTTAAGCGCCCGCCAGGGTGCGGAACAAGAATAGTAAAATGCCAATCGCCAGGATGGCCCCGCAGCCCATGGAAAAGACCCTGGCCGTCAGGCGCAAGATGAAGCGCAGCACCACCCACACCAACAGCAAGGCGCCGATGATCAGTAACAGTTGCGTAATCGACTGGGTATCCAATGGAGCGCACCTTAAACGTTGAGAACGTTTCCTTTCTTGATGACGGTATCGACCAGGTTCATGCCAAACTGGTAGCCCAGGTGGCGGTAATCGGGCACGTTCAAGATGAGCAGGTCGGCCTGCTTGCCCACCTCCAGCGAGCCGACCTGGTCGGCGCGCCCGATGGCGGCGGCGGCGTTGATGGTGGCGGCGGCAATGGCCTGGGCCGGGGTCAGGCGCATGGTGCGGCAGGCCAGGGCGATGACGAACTGCATGTTGCCGCACCAGGCCGTGCCGGGGTTGAGATCTGAGGCCAGGGCCAGCAGGCCGCCGGCCTCTAAGATGGCGCCGGCCGGGGTGTACTCGCGCTCGGCCAGCCCGAAGGGGGTGCAGGGCAAGCCCACAGCCACGGTCTGGCCCTGGGCCAGGGCGGCGATATCGGCGGCAGAGGTCTTGACCAGGTGGTCGGCCGAAACCGCCCCCAGCTCGGCGGCCAGGCTGGCCCCGCCCAGGTTATCAAATTCATCGGCATGGATCTTGAGCGGGAAGCCCAGCGCCTTGGCGGCCACCAGGATGCGCCGCGACTGTTCGAGGCTGAAGGCACCCGTCTCGCAGAACACATCCACAAAGGGCAGGGGGCGTTGGGGGGCATGGGCGTCCCACCAGCGGCGCACGGCAGGCAGCATCTCGGCGCACAGGTGGGCGGTGTAGCCATCGGGATCGCCCTTGTATTCGGGGGCGATGGCGTGGGCGCCCAAGAAGGTGATGGCAATCTCCAGCGGACCTTCTTCGTCCAGGCGTAGCAGGCCTTCGAGCATGCGCAGCTCAGATGCGGTCTCCAGGCCGTAGCCGGTCTTGGCCTCGGCAGTGGTGGTACCGTGGCGCAGCATCTGCCGCAGGCGAGGGCGGGTTTCTGCTAACAGCATCTCAACCGTGGCGGCCCGGGTGTGGCGCACGGTTGAAAGGATGCCGCCGCCAGCCGCCAGGATTTCGAGGTAGCTCTTGCCTTCCAGGCGCATCTCGAACTCAGCCGCCCGGTCTCCGGCCCAGATGAGGTGGGTGTGGGGATCGACAAAGCCGGGCATCACCACGCGCCCGCCGGCATCCAGGCGCTCTTCATCAGGGTAAGCCGCCAAAAGCTCGGCGCTGGGGCCAACGGCGGCGATGAGGCCATGGCGCAGCAGCAGGGCGCCTGCGGTGAGGATACCCAGGCGGCCAAGCTCTGTGCCGCGCTGCGGCCCGCCAGAAAGGGTGAGGACTTGGGAAGCAGAGTGAATTAGCATGGGTGAATTATACCCAAAATAACAGACAGGCCGGCTTTCAGCCGGCCTGTCTGTTATGGGAGATTGATCCTGTGTGGGCGGAATAGGACTCGAACCTACGGCCTTCGCGATGTCAACGCGATGCTCTAACCAACTGAGCTATCCGCCCGAGAGGCAAACATTATACCATAAATGAGAGATGGCGCAAGTCGGCGCCATCTCTCATTTATGGTAGGTTTCTAAGGCCGGTGATCCTGGATGAACTTCTTCGGATCGACGTAATGCGTCTTGACGGCGTTGATGTCGGTGCTGGGCCAGTGGGTGGGGGTTTTTCCCTTATCCAAGATATCGGTGCAAGAGATGTCAAAGTGCAGGTGGTAGTTCTGCCCTTCGACCGGGCCGAAGAGGCCCACGGTGGCGATCTGCTGGCCGCGCTTGACCATATCGCCAACCTTGACCGAGATGTTTTCCACGTGCCCGTAGCGGCTGAAGACCGGCTTGCCATCTGGCAGCTTGGGGTGCTTGATGACGATCAGGCCGCGCCACGACTGTGGCACCACCTGCGCAAAGACCACTTCGCCATCTCCAATAGCATAAACCGGCAGGCCCTTATCGGCATTGAAGTTGGGGAAGTTCAGGTTCAGGTCGGCGCCGGTGTGGTAGCCCAGGCTGTACTTGCTGAGATAGGGGTTGGCATCGACCCATTTGCCGGGCCAGATCTGCGGGCTGGCGCGCTCGGCGGCGGTGCCAACGGGGGCATCATAGCCCTTGCCGCCCACCACCTCAACCACCGGTCGCCAGCGGATGGCGGTGAAGCCGATCTCACGGGGAGAGTCGTCATTGGTGATGTCCACCAGGTTGACGCGCCCGGCATCGGCATGCTGCGGATCCAGGTCATAGGTGCCCAGCGAGACCCATTCGTTGCTGCGGATGATCTGGTTGACCACCACACGGTTCTCTTTGCGCACCCCGTTCTCGTAGTAAACGACAAAGTATTGGGCGCCCTTGGTGGTGGCGTGCGTGCTGGGGATGAAGGTCTCAACGTTGTAGCGGCCTGCTTTGACCAGGGCCGGTTTGTAGGTGGCATACATGGTCTGCTTGCGAGTGGCGTTGCGCACCCGCACCAGGTTGCCCTCGAGATCGGTGAACTGTAGGGTCCAGCCGGCCTCGGGGGTATTGGGCGGGAAGGCAAAGACGCTGAAGCCGGCGCCGTTGGGCTGCACCAAGACGGTTTCGCCGCTGTCGGGGATGACGATGACCTCTGATTCGGCCACCTCCAGATTCTTGAACGGCGCCCAGGCTTCGGCCATGGTCACACCGGCGCGGTACAGGCTGACGAAGGTGGGGGCATGGGCCTGGGCCTCGTCACACCAGCGCTGGAACTCAAGGCGCGTCATGCGCGCCTTGCCGCCGTTATCCCAATAGGTGGCGATGATGGGCAGCATGGGGATGGTGTAGCCCATCTGGGCCTTGTAGAATTCGTATTGGTTGTAGGCGCTGCTCAGCACCACCGAGGCGGCGTTCTTGCGATCTGAAGGCAGGATCTCGCCATAAGTCATGGGCATGAACCCGCCGCGGCAGATCTTGGCCAGGATGGCATAGGGGAAGATGGCCATCTTGGTGTTCAGGCGCGGGTCACCGCACAGGTAGAGGCGAGATTGGTCGATCTTGGCATCTGCCTGGACGCGATCGACCAGGTCTTGGGCCTGGGTGAACTTGTTCAGGACACCATCCTCGGCATCGATGATGACGGCCTGGAAACCATCGTTGAGGGCGCGTTTCAGGCATTCGGCCTCGGCGGCGGGGGCATCCAGGTAGCTAAAAGTCCAGGCCACGGGCACCAGGTCAGGATTCTTCCTTACTTCTGTGAGCGCCTTTTGGGCGGCATCGGAATCATACTTGCCGCGTTTGCTGATCTTGCACAGGATAAACTTGGCCCCTACGATGGGGGCTACGGCGACGGCCATTGCCACATCGTCATACAAAGTCCAGATTCCCTTGCCTTGCAATATGCCCATAGGCTGTTCTCCTCAGGAATTATGAAATTGTGCTTTGGATGGATGATACGCTAATTCATAGTATATTACAAAAACGTTGCAGGCGCAACAATTGAGACAAGAATTGTAGAATTTTAGGTTGGGATAAGGCCAGAGGTGAGAAGGCCTGGTTTTCTGCTTACTGAGCGGCGGCCTTCAAGGCGCGCAGCGCACGCAAGGTGACCCAGGGATTGGGGGCTTTCTTGGGGCCGGCATCCAGCCAGGTTTTATCGGCGTAATCGTATTCCAGGGCCCAACGCCCCTGGGCATCTTGCCTGGAGCGGATGAACTCCAGGGCATTGGCCAGGCGCGGGTCGCGGCCGCAGCCATGAAGCGCCAGGGCCTCCACAATCTGTAAGACATCGGTAACGTAAAAGACGGGGAAGCCAAGCTTGAACCAACTGGATGAGGGCTTAGCGGTGATGGAAGGGTAGGCGGCACTCGCCGGGTCAACGCTAAACAGGAAGGCGATGCCGCGTTCGATCGCTCTCTGGACGAGGGGCGTGCGGCGCTCGGGCGGCAGGCAGGCGAAGGCCAGCATGACCTTGGCCGCACCCCAGGCGCAGGGCTGCCGGTTATTCGCGCCGCAGGCGAAATTGGGGCCGCACTTGGCGGCATAGTAGCGCAGGGGGGCGGCACGGTCATCCTGGGGCGCAACGCCCTCGCCGGTGACGGTGCGCGCCATCCACTCGAAAGCCAGGTCGAGGCGCGGGTCACGGCAGCCCAGCTCGTTCAGCGCCCAGCACAGGTTGCCCTGCAGGCAGTCGATGGTGCCGGAGGGGGCGCCATTGGTGCTGATCTGCCCGCCGGGGGCGATGCCATGTGCCAGGAAGTAGGCGCAGGCCGTCTCCAGGCGGGGGTCTTCTTCGATGCGGGCGCCCAGTTGGGCCAGCAAGATCAGCGCCCAGACGGTGGCGCGGTACTTGGGATTGTAGCCGGGACCGGGTTTGACCCAGTACCCGGCAGGGTGCATCTCTGCCAATATGCCAGCGATGGGGCCGTGCAGGTGCGCCTGGCGCCGCGCCGCCAGCAGCTCGGGGTCATCCGGGGGCCGGTCGCACAGGTGGCGCAGGGCCAGGTAGCGCACGCCGGGAGAAGAGGGGTCGAGAAGCCAGGAGAGAGAGGTGGTCATAAAATTATTATAACGCCAACTAAAAAACCTTCGGCGTTCTGAGACCTTAGGAATTTGACTCAATTTACTCTTCCCCAGATTCTACGTCACCGGATTAGTCAACAATCGCTACTTTCCACCCACTTTGAATTAGTTTTAGGATTTCTTATCAGATTTAAGCCTGACTTAGAAAGTTCTCCCTTCATGGCTCAATCCGTTGTTTCGATCTTAAACCTATCAGAAAAAATCAGTTCAGATACCCGAATTTGTGAAGGAGGATGACCGCAAAAGTTAGGCACATTGGAGAAAATGATGCTAAACTTACAACAAGATCGTCAAAATCATCAACCATTGAGATGAAAATGTCGATTGTCTTGATTCGACGTAGAATCCCGGTTATACGCAGGCGGCATCTATGATCACCTGGCTGTGCGACACCTATGTCAATAGTCGGGTAAGGTAGATGCTCAAGGGGTAACAACCATCGAAGCGTGGTTGCTTTTCATCAAGGAGGGATTGGAAATGTTTGGTTTATTCATGCGAAGGGTTGCCGTTGATACTTCAGCGGAGGGGATAAAAAGGATCTCAACGATCCTCGATCAAAACAGTATCAAGCATGAGGTCCGCTCTGAACGCTCCCGCGGGACGATTGGAATGGGCATGGATGCCGCGGCATATGCCAGGGCAAATTTAGCTATGTATAAGGGGGCCTCAGAACCCACTTTCATCTATTCGATTTATGTCAACCTCAAAGATTACAAGCGGGCTCAAAAATTAATCGAAGCAATCAATATGTGACGACAAAGCGTTTTCCATTCGATTTTTGATGAATAAAATTGGTTTTCACATTTCTTCTCAACTGCTATGTGCGGCATTGGTTGCATGCCTGATGGCGGCCTTGTGTTCGGCCTGCTCGGCCCAGCAAATCCCTGAACCAACGAAGCAACCCCCGATCAGCCAGACAGCAACCGAACCAGTGTCGACGCCTACCGCGACCCTTCCACCCCTTGATGGGACGCTATCCTTTGAAGAAGGGCGCTACAAACGGGACGAGATATGTGGCAGGGTATTTGATTACACCCAGACGACCTACGGACCGATCATCATCGCAATTGCCAAAAACATCACCGAGCCCCAAGACTCGCAGGCACTCGCCACCCAGGTCATTGAGCGCTACAACGACTTGGCCGAGTCTTCCCCGGTTCCGCTCGACCAGCCGATTACCATATACGTTATTCCCGACCCCAAGAATGGAGAGTGCTACTCGCGCGATCAAATAATTTTTACAGAGCCCGAAGAGATAGACTCTCGCGCTTTTGTTGAAGATGTGCTGGGTGTGACTACCGGTATCCACGAATATTGGGTCAAGGCAGGGCTGGCCTCGTTGACCTTGGGTGAACAGCCCGACCAGGAAAGACTCAAGAAGTGGTATCAAAGCACAGATAGTATAGACATGGCCGGCCTATTCATTGCCTGGTTCATGGAAGATTGGGCAACCGAGGAAGAACGGGAAATTGCCCGCATGTCTGCTGCTTCTTTGGTGCAGTATGCGCTCGAAACAGAGAACATTCCACCGGCCAGGCTCTCAGAGCAGGTCAATAATGCTGTGCGCACGCACTGGCTGGCATCGCTAGGCGTAAACCGCGAAGTCACTTATCCATATGATGGGCGCTTTGAAGGGTTCACCTATTTGCCCAGCGACGGGTGTTCGTTGAGCATCCAGGCTGATACCATGCGCTTTTGCCTCGACCGGCTGCCAGACCAGGAGTTTTTTGACGAAGTTGCGGATGCAGAATTTTTCATCGACTTCTCTTACTATGGGCGCAAAGCACTGCAGGAGTATATCTTAGCGGAAGCGCCCTCGGTCAAATCTTGGATGAACACAGATGAAATGATCACGATGATCGTGAAATATTTGGAAAACAACCGGCTTGGCTCTGCAGACGTCTATGCAAACAGGATTTCTCTTCAACACAGTGCCGCATATTATTCTCCGCTGCATGAAATCGTCCACACTTTCGATTGGAACCAGTCGTTTCTCGGAGACTCGCTATGGCTGGTTGAGGGTTTCGCCGAATATATGGGAATGTTGTTACCCATCTATCCTCAGACCAGGAAACTCGCCGTCTATGAAGATTTGAGCGGTCGCTTTCGTGAAGAAGAGACAAACGGCGAGGGTAACCTGTCGTATTGGTATGGCCTCTATCCTGATCAGGTTGCGGCGGCGAAAAGCTGGTACCTGGCGCAAGGGGCAAGCATGGAAGACAAAGAATCTGTCGATGTCCGTCTTTACACGGACGCAGTATCCTTTGCAACCATGTTTCGAGATGCGGCTGGTGGGCCGTCAAACTGGCCGATTGGCTATGTATACAACACGCTTTACCCAGGCCGGAGCAAGTCTTGGGAAGGCCAGGATGGTTTGGAGTTGAGTTATGTCCAGGCGGCCTCCATGATCGCCTGGCTGTGCGACACCTATACGCTCGACCGGGTATTGAATGTCTACGTTAACGGCGCAGAAGACGGCTTGTTGGACGGCAAAACCTATGCCGAGTTGAAAGCCGAGTGGCAAGCTAACCTGATATCCAAAGGTCCAGGGATTCCCATCCCCGATGCACCGTAACTGCTCCACGATACAACTCAACCCCTGAGTGTTTTTATCAGACAAGGTTGTCTAGTCGAATAATAGGGGTTGTGATACAATCGGCGGGTCGATGCCATTTTGGCCCTGAGGTCTGCTAAACTTGTCTCCCAAAAATCTGAACATCTACCGCTTTGTGGTGCGGGCGAGGCGCAGCAATGACCCGCGCTCAGCCTCCTATTTACAGGATGCCCACGCCCTGGGCATACAGGCCATCCAAACCCTGGAATGCCAGGACCTGTACTTTATCGAAGGGCAGGTGGACCCAGCCGGGCTGGAACACCTGGCGACCCAAGTCCTCAGCGACCCCATTACGCAAACTGTCGAATGGGGTCGCATTGTTTCTGCGCCCGGCCCGCAGCCCCAGGCGGGTGAAGGGCAGGTGATCGAAGTGGCCCTGCGCCCGGGCGTCACCGACCCGGTGGCGGCGCAGGTGGTGCGGGCGGCGAGGGTATTGGGCATTCAAGGCGTGGCCCAGGCTTCTACCGGGCTGCGTTTTTTGGTTGGCGGCGAGCTGGACGAGGCCGGCCTGCACCTGCTGGCGCGCCGCTTGCTGGCCAACCCCACCATCCAGCGCTATGCCCTGGGCCAGCTAGAGCCAGTCTTTCCGCACCCGGCTGAGGCCTCGGGCCAGGTGGAACAGCTGCCCGTGCGCCACCTGGACGAGGCGGGCCTGTTGGCGCTCTCGGCTGAGCGCCGCGCGGCCCTGGACCTGGCAGAGATGCAAGCCGTGCAGGCTTATTTCGAAAAGGAAGGCCGCGAGCCAACGGATGTGGAGATCGAGACCATCGCCCAAACCTGGAGCGAGCACTGCGTCCACAAGACCTTCCGGGCGCGCATTCACATCCACAGCAGACAGCCCGCCGCCGGCGGGGCGGTGATCAACGGCCTGCTCAAGACCTACATCCGCGCCGCCACCCAGCAGATCGACGCCCCCTGGGTGCGCTCGGCCTTTGTGGATAACGCGGGGATCATTGATTTCGACGACGAATACGAGGTCTCGTTCAAAGTCGAGACCCATAACCACCCCTCAGCCATCGAACCCTTCGGCGGGGCCAATACCGGCGTGGGCGGCGTGATCCGGGATGTGCTGGGCGTTTCGGCCAAGCCGATTGCCGCCACCGATGTGCTGTGCTTTGGCCCCCAGGATACCCCGGTGGAGAGCCTGCCGGAGGGTGTGCTGCACCCGCGGCGCATCCAGTCGGGGGTGGTGGCAGGCGTGCAAGATTACGGCAACAAGATCGGCATTCCCACCGTCAACGGCGCCATCCTGTACGATGAGGGCTACACCGCCAACCCGCTGGTCTTCTGCGGCTGCGTGGGGCTGGCGCCCAAAGACAGCCACCCCCGAACGCCCCAGCCAGGCGACCACGTGATCGTGCTGGGCGGCGGCACCGGGCGGGATGGGCTGCGCGGGGCGACCTTCTCTTCGATGACCATGGATGCCCAGACCGGCGAGGTCTCGGGCGCCTCGGTGCAGATCGGCGACCCGATCACCGAGAAGGGCCTGATCGAGGTGGTGCTGCGCGCCCGCGACCAAAAACTCTACCATGCCGTCACCGATTGTGGGGCGGGCGGGCTTTCTTCGGCAGTGGGCGAGATGAGCAGCCAGGTGGGGGCAGAGATCGAGTTGAAACGCGTGCGCCTGAAATATCCCGGCCTGGCGCCCTGGGAAATCTGGCTTTCTGAAGCTCAAGAGCGCATGGTGTTGGCCGTGCCCAGCGAGCACCTGCCGGCTTTACAAGCGCTGTGCGACATTTATGATGTCGAGCTGACCGATATTGGGACCTTCACCGGGCGCGGCCGGCTGGTGGTGGGCTACGATGGACGAACGGTGCTGGATTTGGAAAACCATTTCTTGCACGAGGGCATTCCCCAACGCCAATTGGAGGCCATCATCCCGGCCCCAGCGGTGGTGGAATCCATCCCGCTGCCCAACGAGCAAGACCCGGCCCAGACCCTGCTGGCCCTGCTGGCAGAACCCAACACCGCCTCTAAAGCGGCGGTGATCCGCATCTACGATCACGAAGTGCAAGGCGGGACGGTGGTCAAGCCGCTGACCGGGGCGCAGAACGACGGCCCATCCGATGCCTGCGTGCTCAAACCCATCGGCACGCGCGGCCGGGGGGGAATCGTGCTTTCAAACGGCATTAATCCAGAATATGGCAAGCGCGATGCCTACCGCATGGCGCTGAGCGTGGTGGATGAAGCGATGCGCAACGCGGTGGCGGTGGGCGCAGACCCGGCCCGCGTGGCACTGTTGGACAACTTCTGCTGGGGAGACCCACGCCGGCCCGAGACGCTTGGCTCATTGGTCGAGGCCGCCCGCGGCTGCTATGATGCGGCTGTGTATTACGGGGCGCCCTTCATCTCTGGCAAAGACTCGCTCAACAACGAGTACCTGGGTTCCGATGGTCAGCGCCACGCCATCCCGCCCACCCTGTTGATCTCGGCCCTGGGGCTGATCGAAGACGTTCGCAAGGCGGTGACGATGGACCTGAAAGAGCCGGGCAACCTGCTCTACCTGGTGGGCGAGTTTCTCCCCGCAGCCGCAGGCGCATCGAGGGTGCCAGACCTGGCCCCCAGCAGCGCGGCGATCTACCACGCTTTGCACCGCAGCATGCGGTACGGCCTGGTGCGCGCCTGCCACGACCTGAGCGAGGGCGGGCTGGCCCTGGCCGCGGCTGAGATGTGCATCGGCGGGCGGCTGGGCCTGGCCCTGAACTGCCCCGACCTGCCCCTGTTCGCCGAGACCAACGGCTGTTTGCTGGCTGAGGTGCGCCCGGCAGATGCGCCCGCTTTTGAAGCCGCCTTTGCCAGCATGGCCAACCCGGCCTACCGCCAGATCGGCCTAGTCAGCGCCGAGCCCTACCTGGCGGTTCCCGGCGCGGGCCTGCAGGTGGCGGTAGAAAAGCTGGCCGCGGCCTGGAAGCGCACACCATCCCATTCGTCCCGAGAGCACCTATGATCCCAAAAGCCCTCATCCTTCACGCCACCGGCACCAACCGCGACCACGAAGCCGCCCAGGCCTTTGAATTGGCCGGCGCGCAGCCCGAGATCGTGCATCTCAACCAACTGCGAAGCGGCGAGCGGCGCTGGGCCGATTACCAGATCCTGGCATTGGCGGGCGGATTTTCTTACGCCGATGCCCTGGGCGCCGGGCGATTGCTGGCCCTGGACCTGAGCGCCTATTTTGCCGATGAAGTGCAGCGCTTCGTAGAAAGCGACCAGCCCGTGATTGGCATCTGCAACGGCTTCCAGGCCCTGGTCAAGGCCGGGATCCTGCCGGGCGATGGCGGGCAGGGAGCGATGCCCGCAGGAGCGGCACAAACGCGGGCCGCCACCCTGGATTTCAACGCGGGGGGGCACTTCGAGTGCCGCTGGACCCTGCTGAAGCCTGCCTCACAGCGCTGCATCTGGACCCGGCGGATGGAAGAGCTGGTTTACTGCCCCATCGCCCACGGCGAAGGGCGCTTCAGCGTGGCTGACGAGGCCCTGCTGGGGCGGCTTGCCGCCCAAGACCAGGTGGCCTTGACCTACTGCCTGCCAGATGGCTCGCCTGCAGGGGGGCAATATCCACACAACCCCAACGGCTCAAGCGCCGACATCGCCGGCATTTGTAACCCGGCTGGCAATGTACTGGGCCTGATGCCCCATCCAGAGGATCACCTCTTCGATTACCAGCACCCGCGCTGGACGCGCGGCCAGGCCGGCCAAAAAGGCCTGCCGCTGTTCATCAACGGCGTGAAGTACGCCAAAGGACTGCTGCCATGATCGACGCCCCCACCCTGCACCAACTGCTGCCCCTGGCCTTCAGCGGGGCCGGACTGCCCCTGCCGGGCATGGCCTCGGGCAAAGTGCGCGATTGGTACAGCCTGCCAGCCGGGCGCCTGCTGGTGACCACAGACCGGCTCTCGGCTTTTGACCGCATCCTGGGGCGCGTGCCATATAAAGGGCAGGTGCTCAACCAATTGGCGGCCTGGTGGTTCGAGCAGACCGCCGGTATCGTGCCCAACCATGTGCTGGCGGTGCCCGACCCCAATGCCTTGCTGGCTGAGGAGGTCGAGCCATTTGCGGTCGAGGTGATCGTGCGCGGCTACATCACCGGGGTGACCTCCACCGCCCTGTGGTACCGTTATTCATTGGGCGAGCGCGAGATCTACGGGTATCACTTTGCAGAGGGGCTGCGCAAGAACCAGGCCCTGCCCGCGCCGATCATCACCCCCACCACCAAGGGCGGGCCCACCGGTCATGATGAACGCCTGACCTGCGCCGAAGTGGTAGCGCACGGCTTACTCGATGCCGCCACCTGGGAGCAGGTGCAGGCGGCGGCCCTGGCGATTTTCCAGCGCGGCCAGCAGGTGGCCCACAAGGCCGGCCTGATGCTGGTGGATACCAAGTACGAATTTGGACGGGCTCGCGATGGGCGGGTGCTGCTGATCGACGAGGTGCACACGCCCGACTCTTCGCGCTTCTGGAAAGCTGAAAGCTACGCGGCGCGCTTTGCCGCCGGGCAAGAACCGGAGAATTTTGACAAAGAGTTCGTGCGCCTGGCCTATGCCGAGCAGGGTTACCGCGGCGAGGGCGAGCCGCCTGCCATGCCCGCCGATCTGTGGGTAGCCGCCAGCCAGCGCTACATCGGCATCTACGAGATGCTCACCGGCCAGCCGTTCCAACCGGGCGCATACCCGGTGGCGCCGCGCCTGCTGGAAAACCTGAGGCAGGCAGGATTTATGGGTTAGATTTTCACCGCAGAGACGCTGCGGCTGAAGTACAGCCGAGAGAGGGCAGAATTTTATGAAGTTCTCTACGTCTCTGCGATGAAAAAAGCTGGAGTGATGAAATGGATTCTCCCCTGGTTGTGATCTTGATGGGTTCGAAGGCCGACCTGGCGCACTGCCAGAAGATCGCCGAGGCCGCCCAAGGCTTTGGCCTGGAGACGGCCCTGCGCATTGGCTCGGCACACAAAACGCCCGAGCATGTGCTGGGCCTGCTGCGCCAATACGAGGCCGACCCACGCCCCAAGGTGTACATCACCGTCGCCGGGCGCAGCAACGCCCTCTCGGGTTTCACCGATGGCCTGGTGCAGGCGCCGGTGATCGCCTGCCCGCCGCCCTCTGAGAGCTTCGGCGGGGCCGATATCTATTCTTCGCTGCGCATGCCCTCTGGCATCGCCCCGGCGCTGGTGCTCGACCCGGCCAACGCGGCCCTGCTGGCAGCCAAGATCTTGGGGCTGAGCCAGCCCCAGGTGCAAGCGAAAGTGGCCCAATTCCAGCAGCAGCAGGCCGCCAAGATCCTCTCCGACGACCAATCTCTGATTACTGATAACGAATGACCGACCATTATCCACTATCCACTATTCACGATCCACTCCTCCCCGATTCTCCGCACGACGAATGCGGCATCATCGGCGTTTATGCGCCCAACGAAGACGTTGCCAGCATGACCTTCTATGGGCTGTATGCCCTGCAGCACCGCGGCCAAGAGGCCGCCGGCATCGCCGTCTCAGATGGCGAAGGGGTGCGCCTGCACAAAGACGTGGGGCTGGTTTCGCAGGTCTTCAATGCCCAAAACCTGGCCCCCCTGCGCGGGCATTATGCCATTGGGCACACGCGTTATTCCACCACCGGCTCGCCGACGGCGCGCAATGCCCAGCCCTTCTTGATCGAAACCCAATACGGGCCGCTGGGGGTGGCGCACAACGGCAACCTGATCAACACCGCCGCCCTGCGCATGGAACTGCTCCAACACGGGGTGGGATTATCTTCCTCATCTGACTCAGAAGTGATGACCATGATGTTGGCGGGTGCGCCCGGCCAAACCTGGGATGAACGCATCCGCAACACCATGCCGCGCTGGCAAGGGGCTTATTCGCTGGTGGTGCTGACGCGCGACTGCGTGTATGCCGTGCGCGACCCGTGGGGCTTCAGGCCTTTGAGCGTGGGCATGCTGCCCAGCGGAGGCCACGCGGCGGCCTCTGAATCAGGGGCTTTGCGCACCCTGGGCTGCATTGCCATCCGCGAGGTCAAGCCAGGCGAGCTGGTGGCCTTGAGCAACCATGCCCTGCGCGTCTGGCAGGCCCTGCCGCCCGCCGAGCGCACGGCGCGCTGTATCTTCGAACACATTTACTTTTCTCGCCCCGACAGCTTTTGGGACGGTTTGAGCGTACACGAGGTGCGCCAGCGCCTGGGCGAGCAGTTGGCGCGCGAATGCCCGACCGAGGCCGACGTGGTCATCCCGGTGCCGGATTCATCGGTGCCGGCTGCCATCGGTTACGCCCGCGCCTCGGGCATCCCCTATAATGACGGCTTCATCAAGAACCGCTACATCGGGCGCACCTTCATCGAGCCCAGCGATTCGCTGCGCAAGCAGGGCGTAGCGCTCAAATTCAACACCATCGACGAGAACCTGCGCGATAAGCGCGTGGTGGTGATCGACGACAGCATTGTGCGCGGCACCACCTCCGGCCCGCTGCTGAAGCTGCTGCGCGAAGCCGGGGCGCGCCAGGTGCACCTGCGCATCACCTGCCCGCCCATCTGCCATCCCTGCTTCATGGGGGTGGATATGGGCACCTATGAGGAGTTGATCGCCCACCGCATGCAAGTGGAGCGGATTCGCCTACACATCGGCAGTGATTCGTTGTATTATTTAAGCCTGGAGGGCATGCAGCAGGCGCTGGGGCGGAAAGAAGGCTACTGCCTGGCCTGCTTCACGGGTGATTATCCGGTGGCGGTGGATTTCCACTCCATCAAAACCGGCTTTGAGAAAAAGGAGATGCCATGCTGAAAGTGCTTCTGATTGGTGCAGGTGGGCGCGAGCACATGTTGGCCTGGAAACTGGCACAATCGCCCCAACTCTCGCAGCTTTATATTGCGCCCGGCAATGCCGGGACGGCCCAATTGGGCGAAAACGTGCCCATCTCAGCCGAAAACGCCACCGCGCTGGTCAATTTTGCTTATTCAAAAGCGATCGACCTGGTGATCGTGGGGCCTGAAGGGCCGCTGGCAGCCGGGCTGGCCGATAACCTGCACGCGGTGCGCATCCCCGTCTTTGGGCCCACGCACGCCGCCTCGCAGATCGAAGCCTCTAAGGCCTTTGCCAAAGAATTCATGACCCAACACGGCATCCCTACGCCGCGTTATGCCATCTTCCGCGATTTCGAACAGGCGCTGGCGCACCTGCGCGGGTTGGATTATCCGGTGGTGATCAAGGCCTCGGGGCTGGCAGCCGGCAAGGGCGTTTTGGTGCCCGATAACCTGGCGGAGGCGGAGGCCGGCCTGAGGGCCATGCTGTTAGGGGGCGAGTACGGGCAGGCCGGGCAGCAGGTGGTGATCGAAGAGCGCCTGGAAGGCGATGAGATCTCGCTGCTGGCCTTCACCGATGGGGAGACCGTGCGCGCCATGCCGCCGGCCCAAGACTATAAACGCCTGCTGGACGGCGACCGCGGCCCCAATACGGGCGGTATGGGGGCCTACGCCCCCACCCCGCTTTGCCCGCCAGAGATGGTCGAAGAAGCCGTGCGCACCATTTTGCAGCCGGCAGTGGATGGACTGCGCCAGGCCGGCACGCCGTTCGTGGGCGTGCTGTATGCCGGGTTGATGAATACCTCCAAAGGCCTGACGGTGCTGGAATTCAACAGCCGCTTCGGCGACCCCGAGACGCAGGCTATCCTGCCGCTCTTGGAGACGGATTTGCTGGAGATCATCCAGGCCTGCATCGAAGGGCGGCTGGCAGATCTGCCCATCACTTGGAGGCCAGGCGCTACGGCCTGCGTGGTGGTGGCATCTGAGGGCTATCCGGGGGGCAAGGCCCCGGCCAGCCGGCCGATCTATGGGCTAGAGAAGCCCACCCCCAACGCCTTGGTCTTCCACGCGGGCACCCGGGTTGAGAACGGGCACGTTTCTACAGCAGGCGGGCGGGTGCTGAACGTGACCGGCAGCGGTGCCGACCTGCCCCAAGCCCTGACGGCCGCCTACCAGGCGGTGGCGGGGATCACCTTTGAGGGCATGCATTACCGCCACGATATTGGCCGCCGGGCGGTGCATTCGGCCTATGCAGACGCGGGGGTAAGCATTGATGCCGGTAACCAGGCCGTGATCATGATGCAAGATGCGGTCACTTCCACCTATAACCCGCTTGTTTTGAGCGGGGTGGGCTCTTTTGGCGGCATGTTCGATGCCAGCGAGGTGCAGGCCATGCGCCGCCCGGTGCTGGTGGCTTCTACCGACGGCGTAGGGACCAAGGTCAAGCTGGCGGCGGCTGTCAACCGTTACGAGTCAATTGGCCAAGATCTGGTCAACCACTGCGTCAACGATATCCTGGTGCAGGGGGCGCGCCCCTTGTTCTTCCTGGATTATTTTGCCGCATCAAAGCTCAGGCCTGAGGTGGTAGCCGAACTGGTCAAGGGTATGGCTGAGGCCTGCCGGGCCTGCGGCTGCGCCCTGCTGGGCGGCGAGACGGCTGAGATGCCCGGCACTTACGCCCCCGGCGAATATGACCTGGCCGGAACCATCGTGGGCGTGGTCGAACGCGCCCGCATCTTGCCGGGCGAGGGCCTGCAAGCCGGTGACGTGCTCATCGGCCTGCGATCCTCAGGGCCGCACACCAACGGCTTCTCGCTCATCCGCAAGATCTTCGAGGGCATCCCGCTAACGCGCGTCTTCCCTGAATTGGGCATCTCACTGGCAGATGCCCTGCTGGCCCCCCACCGCTCGTATTTCTCGCTGCTGCACCCCCTCATTTCTACAAGCGCTTCGCCGATCAAAGCCCTGGCCCACCTGACCGGCGGGGCATTCATCGAAAACATTCCGCGCATCTTGCCCCAAAACCTGGACGCCGTGATCCGCCTGGGAAGCTGGCCGGTGCCGCCACTGTTCAAATTCATCCAAGAGCATGGCAAAATCCAGGACGACGAGATGTACCGGGTCTTCAACATGGGCATTGGCATGGTGGCTGTGGCCGCGCCCGAGAACGCCGAGCAAGTGCGCGCGGCAATCCCTGAAGAGACCTGGATCATCGGCGAGCTGGCCAAAGGCGAGCGGATCACCCGGCTGCAGTGAGCAAACGCGCTTCTCCACCCGCCCGCCTGGTGGTGCTCATCTCAGGCCACGGCTCGAACCTGCAGGCCATTTTAGATGCCTGCGCCAGCGGAGAACTGCCGGCGCAGGTGGTTGCCGTCATCTCGAACAAAAGCCAGGCCTACGGGCTGGAACGCGCCCGCCAGGGTGACATTCCGGCGGTTTGCCACCCGAAACCCAAAGAGCAAGCGCGCGGGGCTTATGATGCCTCGCTGGCTGAACTGGCTGCCGGTTACCGGCCCGATTGGATCGTGCTGGCGGGCTGGATGCGCCTGCTCTCGCCTGCTTTCTTGGGGCGCTTCCCGGGGCGAGTGATCAACCTGCACCCGGCCTTGCCGGGGGCCTTCCCTGGCACCGATGCGATTGCGCGTGCCTTTGAGGCATACCGGCGCGGGGAGATTGAGCACACGGGGGTGATGGTGCACCTGGTGCCCGACGAGGGGGTAGATTCTGGCCCGGTGCTGGCGCAAGAGGCGGTGCCAATCTTGGCAGAGGACAGCCTGGATACGCTGGCAGAGCGGGTGCATGCGGTGGAGCACCGGCTGTTGGTGGGTACGTTGAAGGTGGTGATTAAACCTTAGGGAAAACCACGGAGACACGGAGAACACGGAGAAGAACCTTTAAGGTAAAAATATGGAGAGCTTAGAGAAAATCGCGGAGGCATGGAGATGGGCTCTTATCGACAGGTAAAGGTGGTGATTAAACCTTAGGGAAAACCACGGAGACACGGAGAACACGGAGAAGGGCATTAGGAAGAGATGGGTGAAGAAATGGTGCTTTATGAGAAAGAGCTGACCGAGAAGATTATTGGGGCAGCGATTGAGGTGCATCGCATCTTGGGGCCAGGGTTGTTGGAATCAGTTTACCAGGCTTGCCTGGCACACGAACTGACCGAACGTGGTGTCCCCTTTGAGCAAGAAAAAGCTTTCCCCGTCATGTATAAGGATCACGATATTGATTGTAATTTTCGCCTGGATTTTCTCGTTGCAGATAAAGTGATTGTGGAGCTCAAAGCTCTGGATGCTGTGCTGCCAATCCACAAGGCTCAACTGCTGACTTACCTCAAACTCAGCGGCTGTAAGGTCGGTTTATTGATCAACTTTAATGTTATCTTACTAAAAGACGGTATCCACCGCCTGGCAAATTAGTCATTGGAAGGGATTAGCACAAAGCGCAGGTGTTTTTCAAAGATCTTATCCGTGTACTCTGTGTCTCTGTGGTTTTCTCTATCTTAAGTCACTCTCAATAAAACACATACTTCTTCGAAAGGATACCTCATGCCCCAAGCCATTCTTTCTGTTCACGATAAAACCGGCCTGATCCCCTTTGCCCAGGGGCTGGTGGAACTTGGCTGGACCCTGATCGCATCGGGCGGCACGGCGCGCCTGCTGCACGAGAACGGCCTGCCCGTCACCGAGGTGGCGGCATACACCGGCTCGCCTGAGATCTTGGGCGGGCGAGTCAAGACCCTGCACCCGGCCATCCACGGCGGGCTGTTGGCACGCGCCACCGCCGCCGACCAGGCCGAACTGGAGCGGTTGGGCTGGGATATGATCGACCTGGTGGCGGTTAACCTGTACCCCTTTGAAGATACCATCGCCAGGCCGGATGTCAGCCTGGAAGAGGCGATTGAGAACATCGACATCGGCGGCGTGACCCTCATCCGGGCAGCCGCCAAGAACCATGCCCGGGTCACGCTGGTTTGCGACCCGGGCGATTACCCGGCTGTGCTGGGAGAATTGAAGGCCGGCGGCGTGAGCCCTGAAAAACGCCACGACCTGGCGATCAAAGGCTTTGCGCACACCACCCATTACGACAGCGCCATCACGCGCTACCTGAGCGACCCAACGCCCGCCGCTTGCCACGAGGAAGAATTCAGCCTATCGCTGTACCCGGTGAGCAAGCTGCGCTATGGCGAGAACCCGCACCAAGAGGCCGCCCTGTACAGCTATGCCCCCAACACCGGGCCTTTGGGCGGGCAGGTGCTGCAAGGCAAGGCACTCTCATACAACAACCTGCTGGACCTGGATGCCGCCTGGCGGGCGGCTGTTTCGTACCAACGGCCAACCATCGTCATCGTCAAGCACCTCTCACCCTGCGGCATTGCCTCTGCCGACACATTGGCCCAGGCCTTCCCGCTGGCCCTGGCATCGGATCCCATCTCAGCCTTTGGCGGCGTCATCGCCACCAACCAGCCCTTCGATGCTGAGACGGCGCGCGCCCTGGGTGAATTGTTCGTAGAATGCATCGCCGCGCCGGGCTTCAGCGCAGAAGCGTTACAGGTATTGGCCTCTCGCAAGAATTTGCGCCTGGTGAGCATGCCAGACACCTCGGTTGAGCCGGTTTTTGAGCTGCGCTCAGTGAACCAGGGCATCTTGCGCCAATCGGTTGACCTGGGCGACCCTGCCGGCACCGAGTGGCGCAGCGTGACCCAGCGCGCCCCGACCGCCGCCGAGATGGACGCCCTGCGCTTTGCCTGGAAGGCCTGCCAGCATGTCAAATCGAACGCCATTGTCTTCGCCCAGGGCGAGGCCACGGTGGGCATCGGCGGAGGCCAGCCCAACCGCGTGGACTGCGTGCGCATTGCGGCCCTGCGGGCGGGCAGCAAATCTGAAGGGGCGGTTATGGCTTCGGATGCATTCTTCCCCTTCCCCGATTCGGTCGAAGAGGCTGCCAAGGCCGGCATCACCGCCATCGTGGCCCCCGGCGGCTCGGTGCGCGATGGCGAATCGATTGCCGCAGCCGAGGCGCACAACATTGCCATGCTCTTCACCGGGGTCAGGCACTTCCGGCATTAGATCGAACATTGACAAAGCTCCCGGAGTGATATAACTCAGTATATATACTGAGTATATATCACTCCGGGATATTTTTTATGTTACGTTACGCACTGCTAGGGCTGTTGGCCCACCAACCCCACCACGGCTACGAGCTCAAGACCGGGCTCGAGCAGGCCCTGGGCGGTAATTGGGAGATCAACTTCGGTCAAATCTACACCACCCTCAGCCGCCTGGAGCGGGATGGCCTGGTAACCGGCACCGCTGAGGCCGAGGATGGGCGCGGCAAGCGCACCTACAGCCTCACCCCCAGCGGCAAAGCTGACCTGGATGCCTCGCTGGAGCAGGCAGTGGAAAAACCCCGCCCCCTGCACGACGAATTCTTCATCAAGCTCGTCATTCGTCACCTGGCCGGTTACGATGACGCCCACCTGGCCCTGGCGCGCCAACGCCAGGCCTATTTGCAGCAGCTGCGCGAATTGAACCTGGCTTCGGCCAGCCAGCAAGAGGACCCGCTCGTCTCTTTGTTGGTAGAGGGCGCCATCTTGCACCTGCAGGCCGACCTGCAATGGTTGGGAATGTGTGAGGAGCGCCTGGAAGCGCTGAGTAAATAAAGGAGCAATGCTATGTTATGGGATTTGGCTCTAAAAGATTTGTGGAAGCGCTGGCTGCGCTCGCTGCTGACCATCCTGGGCATTGCGGTGGCCATTCATCTCTACCTGATCACCAACAATATGCAGGTCTGGATGGAGCGTAATGTGCAGCGCGAACTGGCGGTCATCGCCGGCAAGGTCTACATCCAGCAGGCGATGACAAACACCGGTTTCGGCGAAGATTTTCCATCCATGACCAGCAGCATTGCCATAGAAACGGTGGCCCCACTGCTGGCATTGGAAGGCGTAGATCCGGCCGCCAGTGCTGCGGTGCTGTTCGTGCCCATCGAATCGACCACCCTGGTGGGTATGCCGCCCACCGTGCTGGCGGCGGGTATCCAACCTGGTTATGAGCACGCCTACCTGGGCAGCATCGAGATAGAGAGCGGCTCTGGTTCACTTTCAGATGCGTACGCCGCCATCATCGGCCCCGGTGTGGCCAAATTCTACCAACCCGAGGGCAGTGACCAGCCGCTAGGGCCAGGCGATACCATCGAGCTGCGCGGCCAAGATTTCAGCGTGGTGGGGGTGCTCAAGACCTCTTCAGAAGTATTTGACAACTCGGTCATTATCCCCCTTGAAATTGCCCAAGAGTTGTTCCAGCGCCACGATTCGGTTTCAGCCGTCATCTTGACCGCCGGGCAGGTGGAAGACGCCGCCAGGATCCAAACCCAGGCACAGGCCCTGTTCCCCGATCTAAAAGCTTCCAGCGAGGAAAACCTGGCCTGCAATGCCGACGAAGTGCTCAAGCTAATGCGCCAGATGTTCACCGTCATCAACAGCTCCATCTTGCTGGCAGTGATCGTTTCGGTGGCAATTGTGATCGGCATCTCGGTGATGGAACAGCGCAAAGAGATCGGTACGCTGCGGGCCATGGGGGCGCGACAATAACACATCTTCAGCCTGGTGGTCATCGAGGCGCTGGTGCTGAGCATCAGCGGAGCGCTGCTGGCCTTTCCCCTCAAAAAATTCACTGAACTGGTCATCTTGCAATTCGGACGGGGCAGCCTGCTGCAAGATGAGCTGGGCATCTGGTTGGGCAGTATCCTGGTGGCAGCGTTGGTGG
>Ga0209605_1001658_pt1 | contig 23754 bp, 20 predicted proteins | sample AD_UKC035_MetaG_FD_184408 | JGI IMG/M metagenome (GOLD analysis project Ga0209605, IMG submission 184408) | Active sludge microbial communities of municipal wastewater-treating anaerobic digesters from USA - AD_UKC035_MetaG (SPAdes) (version 2) | ecosystem: Engineered > Bioreactor > Anaerobic >...
GGCTGATCGGGTTTTTACGCGGATAAGGTAGCGCTCTTTCGGCGTCGCAGAAGATTTGCCCGCAGCATCGGATACCACCTTAAGCCCCTGCTGAGGCATTGAGGGCTTTTCCTCGGCTTTGGCGAATGAAGCGGCCATTATGCTTACCGCGCCTAAAAGCCCTACGATCAGGATTTTTCTCATATCAGCAATGTGATGTTTTAACTATGTCTCTGCGACAAGTCAAGACTTTCATGGCTATCCATGAGATTATATACTTGATTTTTTTAGCTCCAGACCGTAACATTCTTTGTTTGCTGCTACATTCTCCGGGCACATTATGCTGATAGAAAAATTTATCGCCCATATCGCGCGGAAAAAGAACGCCGCATACCTCCAGTTCTCTCCGCGCGTATCGCATACCATACCGCGCAAGCGCAGCGATACGCCTCTTTTGCTCTACGTCCACGTCCCTTTCTGCGAGGAGCTCTGTCCTTACTGTTCATTTAACCGGGTTGTATTCGATGAGGCGCTGGCGAGGCCGTATTTTGAGGCGCTGAGAAAAGAGGTCCTCATGTACAAGGACCTGGGCTACGATTTCGGCGCCCTCTATGTCGGCGGCGGCACCCCTACCATCCTCATCGACGAGCTTGCAAACACTGTAGAGCTGATAAAGAAGACCTACCGGATCATGGAGGTATCCGTTGAGACGAACCCGAACCACCTGACGGATGCAAACATCGGCATCCTGAAAGAGATAGGCGTGAACAGGCTATCGGTGGGAGTGCAGACCTTTGACGACGGGCTTCTGAAGACCATCGGGCGTTATCATAAATACGGCAGCGGCGAAGAGATAGCTGAACGTCTTCGGTCAACACAGGGAAAGTTCAACACCCTCAACGCCGACATGATCTTCAATTTTCCGACCCAGACCATGGCTATCCTCGAAGAGGACCTCTCGCGGCTTACTGGCCTGAAGGTCGACCAGATCACCTATTACCCCCTTATGGTCTCAGATTATACAAAGGGCGTGATGAGCGAAAAGGTGGGCGCCGTGAAGTATGGGCGGGGCAGGGAGTTCTACATGAGGATCACGGACAGGCTCGCTTCGCTCTATGATCCGACAACGGCATGGTGCTTCTCAAGGGCGGACGGAATGATCGACGAATACGTGGTCAATTACGAAGAGTACGCCGGCCTCGGAAGCGGCTCTATCGGCTACATCGGCGGAAACGTCTATGCAAACACCTTTGACATCGTCGATTATGTCAGGCGCATCGGAAGAGGCGAGTTTCCCGTTGTCGCAAAGCGGGAATGTTCTATAAAAGAACGCCTTCTCTATGATTTTCTCATGAAGCTTTTTGGCCTCCATCTTGATCTTACCGAGCTCGGCAGGAAATACGGCGAAGAAGCTGACGAATACCTGCGCTGGGAGATCGCCTTTTTCAAGGCCGTGGGAGGGCTGGAACAACGCGAACACATACTTTCCCTCACGAAAAAGGGCCAGTACTACTGGGTCATCATGATGAGGGAGTTCTTCATCGGCGTCAACAACTTCCGGGACTACTGCCGCGAGATCGCGCAGCTTTCCTCACATTCGCATTGACAATAGGGGCGGTAATTAATACATTTAATGTTACGGAAGTGCCGAGGCGCCTGGTGGGTCTCCTGGTCTTCAAAACCAGTGTACCGGTGACGAGCTGGTAGGTGGGTTCGATTCCCATGCACTTCCGCCAATTGTTCAGCTTACAGCGATCAGCTTTCAGCAGAGTACATCATTCACCCCGTCTGTTTGGCCTGTCCCGTCTGTTTTGTCATAACTTTGAACATAGAACCTTGAACGCAGAACGTATTTCACCTCAATTGTGCTTGAGTGCGGCATTGGACCTATTTTCTTCTTGTGATTTTGTAAATGTTGTGGCAAGAAATAGACATTCAACCATAAGGAGCGACCATGAAAAAACATATCTGTATACTCTCTATTATGCTTATGCTTTCTTCAGGGTTCGTTGCCCCGGTTATCGCTGACTGCCCCGACGAACCGATGTCATGCTGGGGGCCCCCTCTGGATCAGGGCGGTGCAAGGGTCTACTGCGGCAACATCACAATTGGTACCTGCTACGATGCATCCAGGGCATCCTGTGTTCCCTGTGATTTTAAGAACAGCAATAATTGCGCAAATTATGTGTCAAGTTGCAACAGCAGATTTCCTAATTGCTGTAAGGGGGACTGCTGGACAGCATACAAGAATTGGTTCGGTTTAAAATGGACCTGTTCTCACGACGACACCTGGATGCCGCCATTCTGGCCTTAGCCCTGTAGCCAGTTCGGAAGCTTACTGCCCGTTATTTGCTACGCTGACATTTGCATACGCGCGCTTTGCAGCCCCTCATAATAAAACTGTGCTTGGATCGTGCTTGTCTGGGCAGCCGTTGACAATGACCCATGCTTTTTATAGTATCAAGACATAGGAAGGGAGAATGCCTTTCAAATAAGCGAAGGGGGTGGGCTTATGCATTATATTGTCTTGCCGTTTCTCGGGTTGCTGGCAGCCGGGCTTCATATCTTTTTTACGAGACAGTGGCATGATACAAAGATCATTCTTGAAACTGTCATGGCCTACGGGTTCGCCTTCAATATAGGCATTTCAGGGTTATATGCATTCATCGGGCACGCATTCTTCTCGAACAAGGTCGCCGCATATATCGGGTGGCCGTCGGGCAGCCCGTTCCAATTTGAAGTGGCCGTAACAAACCTGTCCTTTGGCGTTCTTGGCATACTTTGCTTTTGGTTCAGGGAAGGCTTCTGGTTGGCAACGATCGTAGCGTTCTCTGTGTTTGATCTCGGGGCGGCATACGGACACATAAGAGATATTGTTATGAATCACAATCATGCCCCCGGAAATGCCGGGGCGCCGCTCTATGCAGATATCATCAAGCCGCTCGCGTTCATTGTTCTCTATATTGTTCTATAAATGGCCTCCCTTCTGAAAGCACCCTGTCTCAACCTTGCATGGAGGAATCAAGAAAGCTTTAAACGTCCCCGGCTTGAAGAATATTTCTATTTACAATTCGTTCCGCTCTGTTAAAATAATCACCAGAGTTCAATGCTTCTTAAGTTTGGTTCATAAACGCCAGGAGGACGGATGCTGAAGAAAATAATTGTTCTGTTTATTTTTCTTAACATGATAGGTCCTGTATGGGCTCAAGATACCCTTCAAAGAAATGTGCCCACAAAAGTCCAGACGCCTTCAAAAGCAGCCCCTATGGCACCAGGCGCTGCTTCCGCAAATCCACAAACTATTCCCCGATGCACGGGAGGCCAGATCTGGGTCAACAACAAGTGCGAGTGCAAGCCCAACTTCTACTGGAACGAGAAGAAGAGCCTGTGCAGGCCCGTGAGGACGTGCCCGCCCGGACAGGCCTTTGACCGAGACAGCGATGAGTGCATCACAAGATAAAAATTATAAATGATCTGTCCCTAATCAACCGGTCTTCAAAATCAGCGCACCGGTAGTGAGCCGGCAGGCGGGTTTGATTTCCATGCACTTCCGCCAATTCTTCAGCTTACAGCTATCAGCGGTCTGCCAGGAACATCATCCACCCCGACTGTTTGGTCCACCTCTTCTGCTTTGTCGCAACGTTGAACATAGAACATTGAACGTAGAGCGCATCTCGCTTCACTGTGCTTGGATCGTGCCCGGGCGGTGCAGCGTGCTTCCAATGCATGCAATCCTGTTGACAATATTACGCAAGGCTGGTACGGTTTATTAAATCCATTAAAAAAGGGGGACATGAGCATGGTATCCAGGAAAGACATTACGATCTGCGGGGCGATCGTTCTTCTGTTCTTCTTCGTTTTTGCCACGGCATCCTTCGCAGAACAAAAGAGTGCTACGGCGTGCATTAAGAATAACGCGGGGGTTGTGCTTAAAGTTAATCAGCATTTTCACGGAATGAGCAACCCAATGGCAATAGGACAGAGCACAAAGGTCTATACCGATGATACAACGTATTTGCTGTGCGCCACCATGTTTGGAGAGTACGTTGATTGTGAATCCGAGTATAAGGACGGAGGGGTTCCAAAGGATAAGCTCAAGGACGGCCAGACCCTTGAGCTCACAGGAACGGTGTTTTGGCTTTATACCAAAATAACCGACAATACCTGCAAATAACGGTTTTATACTGAACGCAAGGCAGCAATTGAGATTAATAAAGAGGGAACGTTATAAGGCGGACCATCATCCTGGTTTCCATGACTGTGTTTTTCGGAATGTTTCTCATCCCCGGCCTGGCAACCGCATGGGACGAGGCGCAATTGCAGCAATTAAAGACAAAAAATGAATGTTCCAGCTGCGACCTGAGCGGCGCTACATTGACTGACGGGTCAGTATGCAAATCCGGATCTGCCACAGAATGTAAGAAATAGCCGCTTGAATTGATCTTTTGTCCCTTAATCCCTTGAGACAAACGGCGATAATAGTATAGAGAGGGAGAGCTTTATGGACGTTGGGCGTTCTATCACCGAAAGGGCGGAGATGTTGGAGGACACCTCTTTGAGCATGGATTTTTCCTGGAAGGAGCTTCTGGACCTCTCCTATTACATGGGGACGAGGAGGTTCGCAAAAGGGACCGTCATCTTTAAAGAGGGCGATAGGGATATCTTCATGTCCGTTGTCGCAAAGGGCGAGGTGAATATCCTCAAGAAAGACGAGCACATGGATGTGAAGCGCGTGACCGCCATAGGGACAGGCAAGGTCATCGGGGAGATGTCCATGATAGACGGCAACCCGCGCTCGGCGACCGCCGTTGCCGCGACAGACACAACCCTTGTTACCCTGTCGAAAGAAGGCATGCACCAGCTTCTGAAAGAGAAGCCTTATGTAGGTATAAAGATGCTTCAGAAGATAGCGTTCTCGATGAGCCAGAGGCTCCGCCAGACCACGGGCATCCTTGTCGATTATCTCGAGAAGGCATCATAGATCCGGATGTTCCATAGGGATTAGCATCTGTGTCGGGTTCTTCGTAAGCAAAAATGCTCATACACTCCTGTCATCCATAGATTATTCTGTTGACCAATATTTTCCTCAATGGTAATTTTATGCCAATCTCTTGTGGTATGGCGAGGGGTCCTGAAGTATCTTTATATATGAAAGGAAGACGGAAATGACATTCCATGGCAGATCGGGCTGCGGACAACCGGGCCTGTCCGACGCGGGAAAAAAGGTCACGCTCGCAGGCTGGGTCGATGCGCTGAGGGACCACGGAGAGGTGCTCTTTATCCACCTCCGCGACAGAAGCGGCATAGTTCAGGTCGTTTTCAGCCCCGGATCGACCCCCAAGAAGGTATGCGAAATGGCAGGGCTTCTGAAGAATGAGTTCTGCGTGCTTATCGGGGGTACTGTGATCAAGCGCGCGGAAGGCACGGGGAACCCCAACATCGCTACCGGAGATATCGAGATAGTCGCGGATAGCCTCACAATCCTGAGCAGGGCGAACCCATTGCCCTTTCCCATTTCTGAGAAGTCCATGGTCGCGGGCGCGACCGTAAAAGGGGACGAATCGGTGGCCGAGGACCTGCGGCTCCAGTACCGGTATCTCGACCTTCGAAGGCCCACGATGCAGGACCACCTGATAAAAAGGCACCGCATCGTGAAGGCGGTTCGGGATTACCTCGACGAACAGGGGTTCGTCGAGGTGGAGACCCCCATGCTGACAAAAAGCACTCCGGAAGGTGCGCGCGACTACCTTGTCCCCAGCAGGCACTATCCGCAGAACTTCTACGCCCTTCCCCAGTCTCCCCAGCTCTTCAAGCAGCTTCTTATGGTCAGCGGGATGGAGCGGTATTTCCAGATCGTCAGGTGCTTCAGGGACGAGGACCTCCGTCCCAACCGGCAGCCGGAGTTCACCCAGCTTGACCTCGAGGCGTCGTTCATCGACGAGGAATTCATCTACCGGCTCTTCGAAGAGCTTTCCGCAAGGATGTTCAGGATCGGCGGCATCGACCTGCCGCGTCCTTATCCGAGGATGACATGGCTCGATGCCATGAACGCCACGGGCTCAGACCGGCCGGACCTGCGCTTCGCCATGACCTTTCGCGACGCGACGGACATCTTCGCCGATACCAGATACGGCATCTTCAGGCAGATACTCGAAAGGGGCGGCTGCATAAAGGGTATCAACGTCAAGGGGCAGTCGGAGCGCCTGAGCAAGAACATCCTCCAGAATGAATACGCGAAGGATATCGTCCCGGGCTTCGGCGCCAAGGGCATGACCTGGATGCGGGTCACGGACGGCGGATTGGAATCGAACATCGTACAGTTCTTCAGCGAGCATGAGCGGGGCGAGGTCCTCAGGCGCTTTGACGCGCGAAGCGGCGACGTGATCCTCATGATCGCCGACCCGTCATGGGCGCTCGTCTGCTCGGCCCTCGGCCAGCTCCGCCTCCACGTGGCGGGGCGGCTGAACCTGATCCCCGAAGGTTCGTTCTATCCCCTGTGGGTGACCGATTTCCCCCTCTTTGAGGCAACGGAAAAGGGCGTCACGTCGAGCCACCACCCCTTTACCATGCCCGACCGGACCGACTTCGATCCCGGCAACGTGGAGGAGCTTCTGACGCTCCGCTCGCGCGCGTACGACCTCGTTGTCAACGGCGAGGAGCTCGGCGGAGGAAGCATCAGGATCAATGACAGGGAGCTGCAGAACAAGATATTCACGGCCCTCGGCCTGTCGGCGGAAGATGTGGAGGAAAAGTTCGGCTTTTTTCTTCGCGCCCTCGAATACGGAGCCCCGCCCCACGGAGGCATAGCGCTGGGAATAGACCGTGTAGCGGCCATGATCCTCGGGGCGTCGTCGATCAGGGAGGTAATAGCCTTTCCCAAGAACCGAAGCGCCTTCTGCCCTCTCACCAAGGCGCCTTCCGAGGTGGCCCGTGAGCAGCTCGCCGAGCTTGGCCTCCTCGACATGGGAGGGATGCAGCCCCTGCCCGGGACCACGGAACAGCAGGACATGATCGATTCATTGTCCTGGGTCTCCCGCGTCGGCATAGCCGCAGGGGAGCGGGATGCAATAGTAAAGGCGGTAGAGGATGCGAAGGCCCTGGCGGAATTGGTCGATGGCCGTGCAGGCCGGGAGGAGCCGATGTTCTCCGTGGCCGCGCCGGCAAACCGCATGCGTGAGGGGAATGCGCCCCGCATAAGCCCGCTGGCGGAAAAGGGCGAGATCTTCAAAAACGCTCCCGCCGAAAAAGGCGGGTATTTTAAAGTAGCAAGCATCCTGGAATAAGCGATGAAGACGGCACCCGACATCTTTACATACAAAAACACATCGCAGCAGGAGCCCGCCAAAGGCGGCCTGCTCGCAGGGAAAAGGGTCGCCATACAGCCCAACATGTGCGCCCGCGGATGGCTTACCGATGCAGGCTCACGCGCCCTTGAGGGCTTTATCGCCCTCGAAGACGCGACGGTCGTTGCCCGCCTCAGGGGGGCAGGCGCTCAACTGGCGGGAAGCGCACGCATGGGCGAGCTGGGGTTCGGCCTGAAGGGGGACACGGGAGCGCAGGCGGTCGCCGCAGGCGAGGCCGACATCGCCCTGTTCACCGACACGATGGGCGAGGCGCGGGTGGCCGCTGCAGCATATGGCCTTTTCGCGTTCAAGGCAAGCTTCGGCGTGATCTCGCGGTTCGGCCTGGCAGGCCTCGTCCCTTCCATGGAGTCCTGGGGAGTCGTGGCGAGAGGCCCGGAAGACATCATCGCCGTTATGCGGGCCGTTGCCGGAAAGGACGGGAGCGATCCCTCAATGCCCGATGAAGAGCCGCCCGATCTCAGTGACATCGGCAGCCGGCCGGTGAAAGGACGAACCGCCGGCGTCATAAAGGAATGTCTCGACGGCCTTGGCGTTGAGGAGATGCGCCTTTTTCAGGCAGGGCTTGAGAGGCTCGAAAAGGCGGATCTCACCGTAAAGGAGGTAAGCCTTAAAGACTTCGGCCTCTTCCGCGCCGTCCACAATGTGATCGGTTCCGTGGAGGCGTCCTCCAGCGCGGGCAAGTACGATGGCGTCCGGTACGGCCACCGCGCCGCCTCGGCAAAGAACTGGAACGAGATGTACCTCAATACACGCGGGGAATCGTTCGGGACGCTTATCAAGGAATACCTCTTCCAGGGTGCGTATTTCCAGTTCGAGGACTACCGCGCCTTCGAGAACGCCTGCCGTATTCGCGGACGGCTCGTCAGGGGTATGGCCATAGCAATGGAGAACATCGACGTGCTCGTCCTCCCGACACGCCGGCTTGCTCATGACGCTGCCGGCGCCTCAACGGTCAAGGAGACATACGACGCCTTTTCGCTGACGCTTTACGCGAACGTAGCGGGCCAGCCTTCCCTCCATGTACCATCCTTTGCCCGGGGGCCGGAGGGAGATATGGGCATCCAGCTCACAGTCCCCCGTCTTGCCGATGCCCGCCTGTTGAGCGTCGGCATGGAGCTTTCGTCAACAGCGCAAGGAGCGGAGCGGAAATGAAGTATGAAGCCGTGATAGGCCTTGAGATACATGTCCAGCTCAACGCTGCCACCAAGCTCTTTTGCGATTGCCCGAACCGTCCGGGCGATGAGCCGAACAGGAATACATGCCCTGTCTGCCTCTGGCTGCCCGGCGCGCTGCCGAAATTGAGCAGGGAAGCGCTCGAGAAGGCATCGCTCGCCTGCCTTGCGCTCAATTGCACCATCCAGCCCGAGAGCGCCTTCGACCAGAAGGTCTATTATTATCCTGACCTGCCGAAGGGATTTCAGCTCTCCCAGCACCACAAGCCTCTTGCGAGGAACGGCTGGATCGACATCGTCGGCGAGGATGAGAAGATAAAGAGGCTGCGGATACACCATATCCACATGGAAGAGGACGTGGCCAAGCTCGTCCACGAGATGGAGGGCAGGACGCCCATCAGCCTCGTCGATTTTAACCGGGCCGGCACGCCGCTCATCGAGATCGTGAGCGAACCGGACATGCGAAGCCCCTACGATGCGATGGAATACGTCAAGGCATTGAGGACGCAGCTTCGCTATACGGGCAGCGCCGATTGCAGCATGGAGCAGGGAACGCTCCGCGTGGACGCCAACATCTCTCTTAGGCCTTTCGGAACCGATGAGCTTAACACGAAGGTGGAAGTAAAAAACATGAACTCCATCCGCAACGTGGGGGACGCCATTGCCTACGAGATCGTCCGCCAGAGCGAATGCCTCGACAGGGGCGAGCCCATCGTGCTTCATACGAGGCTCTGGGACCCGGAAAAGCGCGTGACCATGCCGATGCGCGGCAAATTTTCCGGACCCTGCGTGCCCGACCCGTCGGTGGCGATGATCGTGGTCACCGATGACTGGCTGAAGGATATACGTAGGAGGCTTCCGGAGATGCCGGGGAGGAAGGCAGAGCGCTTTTCAAAAGAATACGGCCTTACCCACGAAGAGGCCTCGAATATGAGCCAGGAGCGGGAGATCTCGGAATTTTTCGAAGAGTCGGCCCGGCAGGGGATCCCGCCGCGAAAGGCCGCAAGCTGGATCACAACCCACCTGGTACCCGCCCTCAGGGACCGCGACGTGACAATAACAGAAACGCCGCTTACCTCCGGGCGATTTGCCCGCCTCCTCGCCATCCTTGAAACGGGTGTTATAAACGCTCACGCGGCAAAGGAGGTATTGCTCCAGCTCCTCGCGAGCGACCGGTCCCCTGACGAGATCGTCGAGACGGGCAAATACCGGCAGGTTTCCGACAATAGCGAGCTTGAGGCGATCGTCGATAAGATCCTTGCGGACCATCCGTCCGATGTCGACGATTTCAGGGGCGGGAACGCCAAGGTGATGGGCTTCTTGATGGGGCTGGCCATGAAGGCGTCGGGGGGAAAGGCGAACCCCAGGCTCTTAAAAGAGATCTTTACGAAGAGGCTGGGCTGAACACAGATATCCGGAGGAGAGAATGGACATTAAACCGCGGTGCTACGATAAGGTTGTTGAGCTTATTGAAAAAGGCGTCGATATCCCGAATCCTTTAACCCTGGACATAGGCGACGAGGTAGATATTGAGCACATATCCGGAAAGGATGTCACCATATACCCGGGATGCAGGATCTACGGCGAGAAGACCGTCATATCCGCGGGGACCCGGATCGGATACGAAGGGCCCGTTACGATAGATAACTGCCAGTTGGGACCGAAGGTGGAGCTCAAAGGAGGATATTTTAACAGGTCCGTATTCCTGGAGAAGGCGAACATGGGGCTGGGGGCGCAGGTGCGGGAAGGCTGCATCCTCGAAGAGGAGGCCAACGGGGCGCATTGCGTCGGCATGAAGCAGACGATACTCTTCCCCTTTGTAACGCTCGGGAGCCTGATCAATTTCTGCGATTGCCTGATGGCGGGCGGCACGAGCCGCAAGGACCACAGCGAGGTAGGCAGCTCGTACATTCATTTCAACTACACGCCGGACGGCGACAAGACTACCCCGTCCCTTGTAGGCGATGTGCCGAGGGGCGTGATGCTCAACCAGCCCGCCATCTTTCTCGGCGGCCAGGGAGGCATGGTAGGCCCGCTGCGTATGGGGTTCGGCAACATCGTTGCAGCCGGTTCGATACTGAGAAACGATTTTCCGGAAGACAACAATCTTATTGTGGGAAAGACGCACTCCCCGAAGACGATCAGGTTCACCCCCAGGGCATACGCGAACCTCCACCGGATAGTGGCAAACAATATCACCTACCTTGCGAACCTGATGGCCCTTGAAGAATGGTACATTCACGCGAGGCGCCCCTTCCTCGAGGCGCAGGAGTTCGGCGGCCTCATATATGAAGGCTTGCTGGATAAGCTGGCGCTCGCGAAAAAAGAGCGGATGAAGCGCCTGCAGATGCTGGCAGAAAAGGCGATCATATCTCCTGTCGGCGGTGCGAAAGCACAGAAGGGATCGGAAGGCAGGAAAGAGTTCCACGAAAAGTTTGTTGAGATAGAAAAATTGTTTGCAAGTGGCATGGCAAGTGATATGATCGGGAAAAGCCGTGATGATTTCCTCTCTTCTTTTGATAAGACATCGAGGGGAAGCAAAGAGAATTACATAGCTGCGATCAAGGGGCTGCCTGCCGATGTTTCCGAAAAAGGCGTTGAATGGCTTCAACAAATCGTCGATGCCTTTTGCAGGAAGACACAGATAATAATGCCGTCGCTCGCAATGTTCGGCAAATGATCTTTGGAATATACAGCAAGGAGGAAATGTTATGGGCAAACTGTTTGGCACCGATGGAGTGAGGGGAGAAGCGAACCGCTATCCGATGAACGCAGAGGTTGCCTTCGCCATAGGGCAGGCAATTGTTTATATATTAAAAAAGGAACACTACCGTACGAGGATAGTGATCGGCAAGGATACGCGGATCTCCGGCTATATGCTCGAGGGCTCCCTTGAGTCAGGGATAACATCAATGGGGGGGGACCCATATCTGCTCGGGGTTTTGCCGACCCCTGGAATAGCTTTTATCGCACAGAGCATGCGCGCCGACGCCGGGGTAGTCATATCGGCTTCTCACAATCCCTATCAGGATAACGGTATAAAGATCTTTTCCGGCAGCGGCTTTAAGCTGTCGGATGAGCAGGAAGAGGCAATTGAAGAGCTTATGCTAAGCAACGCGCTCCACACTCTGGTGCCGCCGGTGAAGGATATGGGACAGGCATTCCGCATGGACGACGTGCATGGCCGCTATATCGTCTTTTTAAAGAACACCTTCCCGAGGGATCTGTCCATGGAGGGAATGAAGATCGTCATAGATACTGCCAACGGCGCCACGTATAAAGTTGCCCCCGATACTTTCTGGGAGCTGGGTGCGGACATAGAGGTCATCCACAATAATCCCAACGGCATCAATATAAATGACAGGTGTGGTTCACAATATACACGGGACCTTAAAAAAAAGGTGATTGAGAACGGAGCCGAAATCGGGCTTGCCTTTGACGGCGACGGCGACCGGCTTATCGCCGTAGACGAAAAAGGGCAGGAGATAACGGGCGACCAGATCCTGCTCATATGCGCTACGATGCTGAAGGAACAGGGAAGGTTGAAGAACGACCTCCTGGTAAGCACCGTGATGAGCAACCTGGGGCTGCGCGTCGCCTGCAAGCGGTACGGTTTCAAATACCATGCGTCAAAGGTGGGGGACCGTTATGTCCTGGAGGACATGGTGAAGCTGGGCAGCGTCATAGGCGGGGAGGAGTCAGGCCACATGATATTCCTCGACCACCATACTACAGGCGACGGCATTGTTACTGCCTTACAACTGATCGCCGCAATGGTCAGGACAGGCAAGCCCCTGTCGGAGCTTGCGAAGATGATGGACATTTATCCGCAGAAGCTGATCAATGTAGACGTCCAGAGCAAGCCCGACGTCGCTACGGTGCCCCAGATCATGGATGTGATCAGCAGGGTTGAGAAGGAGCTGGGAGACGACGGCCGCGTCCTCGTCCGTTATTCAGGCACCCAGAATATGTGCAGGGTCATGGTTGAGGGGCCGTCGAACGATGTAACGGAAAAATACTGCAAAGAGATCGCCGATGCGGTGAAGGGCGCCATCGGATGAGAACCGGAGGAGAGATATGCCCATCAAGGTAGTGATAGCGAAAGACTTTGAACATCTCAGCAAGGTTGCGGCAGATGTCGTAAAGGAAAAGATCGTGGGGCTCCTTAAGAAAAGAAAAGAGATCGTTCTGGGGCTTGCCACGGGAAACTCACCTACAGGCATGTACAAGCACCTGGCACAGGCGGCGAACAACGGCGAATTTGACAGCGCCCGCATCAGGAGCTTTAACCTCGATGAGTATGTGGGCCTGCCCGGAGAAAATGTCCAGCAGCGGCTTATGCACCCAGAAAGCTATTGCTATTTCATGATACAGGAGTTCTTCGGGCTTTTGAAGCGCAAATTCATTGAAACGAACGTGCCCTTCGGCTCGTTGATCGATCAGAAGACGCTTATAAAGGAGCTTAGAAGATATCCGGGGGATTGGACGTACAGGGGCACGGACGCCGGAAAAGCTATCGCAATAAAACAAAAGACGGGATCACAATATCTTGCCTGGGTCAGGAAGGAGATCCTCGATGCCTATGCGAAAAAGATCAAAAAGGCAGGGGGGATAGACCTTCAGGTGATCGGCGTGGGCGGACGCGGGCACGTTGCCTTTCACGAATCGGGCATACCCTTCAAGGGGAGCTCTGTTATGCTTATAAAGCTGGACGACAATACGATCAACAACGCCGTGGCGGACGGACATTTTCCTTCGATCAAAGATTCTCCCCACTACGCCATATCTATGGGCGCAGAGCTTGTCTACCAGGCACGGAACGTCGTGCTCCTGGCGAACGGCGAGCGGAAGGTCGAATCCGTCACCCGTTCGCTCCTGGATAACGTTACTCCTGAGGTGCCGATCTCTTACGGACAGGGCTATGCAAAAAGACGTGAAAACCTGATATACGTCCTTGACAGGGTTGCCGGCAGGGAGCTCCTCTCAAAGAAAGGCGAGCTGAAGGCAAAGGGGATCGCGATCGAGGACCGGACGACGGCATAGCGGCCAACAGAATGTCGGGCCTTGAAAAAGATATAGCAGCCCTTATCAGGGCAAAAGGACCGCAGACAGGGCTTGAGATCAAAAAGGCCATCGACGCGGACAGCCTTGTTGTCTGGAAGACATGCAAGACCTCTCCTGGACTTCGTGTAAGGGCTTTGGGAAAAAGGTACCTGAGGCTGGACCGTCATGTCGATGGCTTTGCGCGCCTTTCCCCTTCGATCCTGAGGGAGTTCTTCACATACTCGGTGATAGGGCTGGCAGAAGAACCGGAACCGCTTGAAAGAAGATGTACGGAGGTAGCGGGCCGGATCCGCGAGATAAGCCGGTTCAAGCTTGACCTTGCCGGAAAGATGGTTGCCGACATCATGAAGGACTTCGATGATGAGGCATCAAAGGCCCACCGGATCTGTTTTATCATCGCCGGAGATGTTGTCTACGATATGGCCCACGATGTGCCCCGGCCGGAACGAAGCACGGGAAGGCTTGTCAGGGGCTCCGATATCGACCTTGTCGCAGTTGTCGACGATACCATGCCTGATGCATATGTAAACAGGCTCGACGAGCTGATATACCGGAAAAAATACAGGATGCTCATTGACCCCGCCGTCAACGAAGAGGTGGACTACAAGATCAAAAGACTGGGACTTATCAGGGAGCAGGCGCGCTTTGATAATTTCAAATATATGGTTGCCATAAAGATCCTCCAGGAAGGCATGCTGCTTTACGGTGACGAAGGCATTTTTCGCTCCGTTAAGACGACCATCGGGGAAAGAGGGCTCCTGGAGCGGTTTGATGAGTTCGAAAGGCTCGCAAAGGCCTTCAGAAAAAAGGCCGAGGAGTCGATACTGTACGATGACCTGGATCAGGAGAGGGTGGAGGAGATGCACCTCTTCTACTCGGCGGAGGAATTCGAAGAGTTCGAGTAGTAGTTTACTTTTTCGCCGGCGCTTTCTCTTTCCCCAGCCAGGAGATGTAATATTCCTCGATCGTGATGATGCCGTCGCCGTCAAGGTCCATCATCTCTGCCATCCCCTGCATCCTGTTTAAATATTCGTCGCGTGTCATCTTGCCGTCTTTGCTGTCATCGAGATCAACGAAACGGCCTGCCCAGAATACCACGCATTCATTGGGCTGTATCTTCCCGTCCTTGCCGGTGTCCATACGCTGCGACCTGGACGACTTTCTGTCCATTGTTACGGGCTCTTTCACCTTGGCGGCATCTCCTGCTGTTCCGCACCAGTAAACAACCCATTCCTCTACGATGACAACGCCGTCCTTATTGGTATCGGCGGCATCGAAGTTCTTCTGTCTTGCCTGCACGTACTCGTTGACCGTCAGCTTGCCGTCTTTGTTCCCATCCTCATTTTTATACCGGTCTGCGAGCGCCTTTTTCATCTCGGCCTTTGTGACCACACCGTCCTTGTTGGCGTCAGCCTTTTCAAACAAGGATTGCGCCTGTACTATGCCGTACCCGAGAGACAAAACTATGGACAGGCTGACGAAAATACTCATGAGCATAAACTTTTTCATACACCCTCCTTGGGAAATGATATCAAGCATAATCAATTATACAGATAATGCCCTCCATGTCAAAAGAAGCTTGTAAGCCTAAATAAAACCTGTTGAAATAAATCTTTTTCTTGGTATTATTTAGCACGTGCAGGGACAGATGCAAAAACCCATAATCAAACGTAAACAACCTGATAGATCGTCGAAAAAGGATGAGGCGATCTATAAAACTGCGGTAGAGAACTCCAATGACGGCATCATCATCCTGAGGGGCGGCAAACGGCTCTACTGCAACAGGAAATACCGTGAGATGCTGGGCTATAAAAGCCTGAAAGAGCTTGCAGGCGTGCCCGTCTACTCCACTATCCATCCAGATGACCGGAAGATGGTGATGGATCATGCTGCAAGGAGGCAGCGCGGAGAGCAGGCTCCAATGATGTATGAATGCAGGATGATAAAGAAGGACGGCTCAATGATCCACGTTGAGATCTCGGCCTCCGGCATTCTGTATAAGGGCAAACCCGCTTCCCTCGGATTTGTAAGAGATATAACCGCATACAAAGCAACAGAGAAGGCGCTCATGACAAAAGAAGAGACGCTCCGGGCGCTGGTCCATGCAACGAATGAGTCCCTGTTCCTGCTTGACACCGAAGGAACGATCCTCGTAGCAAATGAAACACTGGCAAAACGAGTGGGTAAAGATGTGGGAGACCTGATCGGCACGTGCATATATGATCACTTCGGGCCTGAAGTGGGAAGGATGAGGAAGGAGAAGATCGACCAGGTCGTCCGCACGGGCCGTCCGGTCCAATTCGATGATACACGGGCCGGAAGAATATACGACGCCTTTGCCTACCCTGTTTTCGATGAAAATAAAAAGGTATCACAGGTAGCTGTTTTTGCCATCGATATCACAGAGCGGAAAAAGGCCGGGAAAGCGCTTAAGGACAGCGAGGAGACGCTGAGCGCCCTGTTTCACGCAAGCAGCGAGGCCCTTCTTTTAATTGACGCGGAGGGAAAGATCCTTGTGGTAAACGAGGCGCTTGCCCGCAGCCTGGGCGGTACCCCCGCGGATCTTGTCGGCACCAACCAGTACGATTATTTCCCGCCTGATGTGGCAAAGAGCAGGAAGAGGCATTTTGATGAGGTTGTAAGAACCGGCAAGGCGGTTCATTTTACTGATACAAGGGCCGGGAGGTTCTTTGAAGTGTTCGGCTACCCCGTTTTTGATGATGCCGGCAAGGTAGCAAGGATCGCAATCTTCGCCATGGATATCACCGAGCGCAGAGCGGCCGATGAGGCGCTACGGGACAATGCAACGAAATACAGAACGCTCTTTGAGAATGCCAACGATGCCATATTCCTCATGAGCGGGGGTACCTTCATTGACTGCAACACAAAGACCCTGGATATGTTTCAGTGCGCCAGGGAGGAGATCATCGGACAGCCTCCATACAAATTTTCTCCACCCTTGCAGCCTGACGGAAGGGATTCAAAAGAGAGCGCCCTTGAGAAGATCCATGCGGCGTTGAACGGCGAACCACAATTTTTTGAGTGGACACACTGTCGCTACGACGGCGCGCCTTTTGATACCGAGGTTGGCCTGAACCGTATCGAACTGGCCGGCACGGCATATGTCCAGGCGATCGTCCGTGATATCACGGCAAGGAAAAAGGCCGATCAGGCGCTCCAGGCAAGCGAGGCAAAATACCGCACTATCTATGAACATTCCATAGTGGGCATCTTCCAGTCGACCCCGGATGGGAGGCATTTAAGCGCAAACCTTGCCATGGCGAAGATGTTCGGCTATGACACACCTGAGGAGATGATCGAAGCTACAACCGACATAGCGGCGCAGATATACGTAAACCCGGAGGAGAGGGAGGCATTTAAAAAGATCATCGAGGAACAAGGTTTTATTGAGAAGTTCGAATCAGAACAGTACCGAAAGGATGGAAGTACGTTCTGGGTCTCCACCACCGCCCGCGAGGTCAGGGCGCCCGATGGGACAGTCCTTTGCTACGAGGGCACCGTGATCGATATTACCTCGCAAAAGAAGACTGAAGAGGCCCTCTACCAGGAAATGGAGCGGTTTTTAACCCTTACGGAAAACGCCCCCTACGGGCTTGTATTGATTGACCAGGATGGCACTTTTAAATACACGAATCCCGGATTCAAAGAGATGTTCGGCTATGATCTCATCGATATTCCAAACGGCAGGGAATGGTTCAGAAAGGCCTTCCCTGACCCGGCATACAGGCACACCGCAGTGGCGGCATGGATCGAAGACATGCAAGGGGCAAGGATGCTGGAGCAAAGGCTGAGGGTCTTTACGGTCAGGGGCAAGGACGGCGCTGACAAGATAATAAGCTTTATGCCCGTCAAATTGTCGTCCGGCGGGAATATAATGGCCTGCGAGGATATCACCCAGCGCGAACAGGCCGCAGAGGAACTCCGCAGGGCCCACGAACAATTTTTCAACATCATTGAATTCCTGCCCGACGCGACGCTGGTCATCGACCATGAAAAAAGGGTGGTAACGTGGAACCGTGCCTGCGAAGAGATGACAGGCGTCCGGAAGGAGGATATCCTCGGAAAAGGCGACTATGAGTATGGCGTTGCCTTTTACGGCGCAAGAAGACCCATACTTATAGACTATGTTACCGCCGACTCCGATGAATTAAAGGAGAGATACGAATCGATCAAGAAAAAAGGCAACGTGCTCTACGGCGAGGTATTCATACCGGGATTATACGGCGGAAAGGGCGCATACCTGTCAGGGACCGCCTCACCCTTGTTCGACAGCAGCGGGCATATCGTTGGCGCTATAGAATCGATCCGAGATATCACCGAGCGCAGGAACCTCGAATCCCAGCTTTTCCAGGCGCAGAAACTGCAGGCATTAGGAACCCTTGCGGGAGGCATCGCCCACGACTTCAACAACCTCCTTATGGCCATCCTGGGATACACGTCGCTGATGCTCATGGATATAGACCAGGGCCATCGCCATTACGAAAAGCTTAAAATAATCGAGAAGCAGGTGCGAAGCGGGGCCGACCTGACGAAGCAGCTTCTGGGATTTGCCCGGGGTGGAAAATATGAAGTAAAGCCAACGGATATGAACGATCTCATCATCAAGTCCTCTGATGTGTTCGGCAGGACGAAGAGGGATGTCGTCATTCACAGAAGGCTCCAGGGCGACCTGCTTACCGTAGAGGTAGACCGCAGCCAGATAGAGCAGGTCCTGCTGAACCTCTATATCAATGCCTGGCATGCGATGCCTACAGGGGGGGAGATCTATCTTGAAACGCAGAACATTGTTCTTGATGAAGGCCAGGCCAACAGCTACCTGGCAAAATCCGGGCAATATGTGAAGATATCCATAACCGATTCAGGTGTGGGAATGGACGAGGCTACAAAACAAAGGATCTTTGAGCCCTTTTTCACCACGCGGGAGATGGGAAGGGGGTCCGGCCTGGGGTTGGCTTCAGTGCACGGCATCATAAAGAACCATAACGGCATTATCAACGTTTACAGCGAGAAAGGAAAAGGCACAACCTTCAACATCTATCTCCCAGCTTCCGGCAAAGAGCACGTTAAGGACCGTATCCTACCGGATAAGCCGCTAAAGGGCCACGAGACCATCCTTTTCGTTGACGACCAGGACGTTGTCATCAACGTCGGGATGTCGATTCTGGAGGAGCTTGGCTATGCGGTATTGGTGGCAAAAAGCGGGCAGGAGGCGATAGAGATCTATGCGCAACGCATGGAGGAGATCGACCTGGTGATCCTCGACATGATCATGCCGGCTATGGGCGGCGGGGAGACCTACGACAGGTTGAAGGAGATCAACCCCGGCATCAAGGTTATACTCTCAAGCGGATACAGCCTGAACGGCCAGGCATCGGGGATACTTGAGCGAGGCTGCGACGGCTTTATCCAGAAGCCCTTCAACGTGAATGAACTATCAAAGAAGATACGGGAAGTGCTGGATCAATATAACAACAATGGATTATCATGACATATGGACCATGAACTGACAGTCCTCACCATTACCGCAGCATCCATCGGTTTTTTCCATACACTGCTTGGACCGGACCATTATATCCCTTTTATCGTCTTTGCGCGGGCGAGGAAGTGGTCCATTGTGAGAACAGCATTGTTCACGTTCCTTTGCGGTGTCGGTCATATCGGGAGCTCCGTCGTGCTCGGGATCATAGGCATCGCCCTGGGAATTGCGGCCACTAAGCTGGAGTTTATAGAATCGTTCCGCGGCAACATAGCAGGGTGGGCCTTAATAGCGTTCGGTTTTATGTATTTTGTCTGGGGATTGCGAAGAATCTTCAGAAGCCGTCCCCATGAACATGCTCATGCGCATATCGACGGAGAGGTCCATGTGCACAGGCATTTCCATTCGGAGGATCATGTCCATATTCACGACCAGGAGGGAGTTGTGAATCTGACCCCTTGGGTCCTCTTCACGATCTTTCTTTTCGGTCCCTGCGAGCCATTGATCCCGATCCTCATGTATCCCGCTGCAAAAAGCAGCATCTTGGGCCTGGTACTGGTGACCTCTGTATTCGGCGGCGTGACGATCCTGACAATGCTCGGCATTGTCCTTGTTTCGGTCCTTGGCATTAATTTTTTACCCATGGCCAGGCTTGAACGTTATAATCATGTCCTGGCGGGGGCCACGATATTTCTTTGCGGTATAGCGATACAGTTTGTCGGTCTATAACTGAAAGGTCAGTAAGCTTTATGAAGAAGTTGATCATCACGGCAGGCATTACGGGATCGCGCATCACAAGGGAGCAGACGCCTTATATCCCCGTTCTGCCGGAGGAGATCGCAATATCGGGGATCGAGGCCTGGCGGGCGGGCGCCTCGGTGATCCACATCCATGTGAGGGATCCGCGGACAGGGCTTGGCACGCAGGAACTATCGATCTTCAAAGAGGTGACGGACAGGATAAGGGCCGAAACCGACGCTGTTCTCTGCCTTACTACAAGCGGAATCCCGGGGAGGAACCTGCCGGTCCCGGAAAGGCTTCAGCCCCTCGCCTTGCAGCCGGAGATGGTCTCCTTTGACGCGGGCTCCCTGAACCTGAACCAGACCGTCTTTCTCAACCCGCCGGAATTCCTCGATACGCTTGCACGGGAGACCCTTGCCAGGGGCATTAAGCCCGAACTGGAGGTCTTTGACGCCGGCATGATCCATACCTGCATCAGGTACGCGGAGAAGGGGCTTTTGAAAAGGCCGCTCCATTTCCAGTTCGTCCTCGGGACGATAGGCGGGATGCCTGCCACGGCGAAGTCGCTCCTCCATATGACGGAGATACTGCCGGAAGGCTCAACGTGGTCCGTCATCGGCAGCGGCGCAAGCCAGCTCTCCATGTGCATGATGGGCATGGTCATGGGAGGCCACGTCCGCGCCGGGCTTGAGGACAGCATCTACTATTCAAAGGGCGTGCTCGCGAAGACCAACGCAGAGCTTGTGGAGCGCGTAGTGCGCATCGCAAAGGAATACGGGCGCGACATCGCAACCCCCGCCGAAGCCAGAAAGATCCTGGGCCTTACCTGAAAGAAATGACACCGATTCTGTAACAACGTATCCGGGTTTATGCCATTTACTGCTTGACAATTCTCAATTATTATTGCAAAATGGACTTTATAATGCCATAATGAGGCGCAATATGGAATTAATAGACCGATTTTTCAAACCGCCAACAAAAAGCTTTTTTCTCTTCGGTCCAAGAGGAACGGGCAAATCCACGTTTGTCCATAGGTCCTTTGGCGGTGCCCTGTCGGTAGACCTCCTTGATCCGGAAAGGGTGCGCCTGTTTTCTGCGGCGCCTGAACGCCTGAAAGAATTTGTGATGGCCTATCGTGAGTCAACAAGTGTCATAATAGATGAGATACAGAGGGTCCCGGAACTACTCACCGTTGTCCATAGCCTGATGGAAGAAGATAAAACCAGGACCTTTGTGTTAACAGGGTCCAGCGCCCGCAAGCTGAAGAGAGCAGGGGTAGACCTGCTTGGAGGCAGGGCTTTTTTGTGCGCGATGCATCCGTTTATGGCAGCGGAACTGGGGCAGCAGTTCAACTTTGATGAAGCACTTCAACATGGGTTGCTGCCGCTGGTAATCGCTTCGGGGAATCCCGCTGAAGTTCTTCGCGCATATGCGGCCCTGTATCTTAGAGAAGAGGTGCAGATGGAGGGGCTGGTGCGTAATATCGGCAATTTCTCCCGTTTTCTGGAGGCTATCAGTTTTTCTCACGCATCGATCCTGAATATCAGCAATGTTGCTCAGGAATGTGCCGTAGAACGAAAGACCGTGGAAGGCTACGTGGGGATACTTGAAGATATCCTTTTGGGTTGGCGTCTTCAGGTCTTTACAAAACGAGCGAAACGGCAACTTGCCGGACACCCCAAATTTTTTCTCTTTGATGCGGGCGTTTTTCGATCCCTTCGGCCACGCGGCCCCCTTGATCGCCGCGAGGAGATCGAAGGCCAGGCCCTTGAAGGACTTATCGGCCAACATCTTAAGTCGTGGATCGATTATTCAGGAATAAAGCGCGAGCTGTTCTTCTGGAGAACACGGTCTGGCGTGGAGGTCGATTTTGTGGTATATGGCCCGGACGGAATATGGGGGATCGAAGTAAAAAACAGCAGGGATGTTCGCCCTGCAGACCTGCGCGGCCTGCGGTCTTTTAAAGATGAATACCCGGAGAGCGAGGTTCTGTTGCTATACAGGGGAAAGGACAGAATGCTCAAAGGTGATATACTCTGCATGCCCTGCGAGGAGTTCCTCGTTCATCTCCATCCGGAACGACCGTTGATGCCCGCGTAAAGAGTTGAATAGAAGATTGCAAAGCGGTGCGTTTACTTATGGAACTTGCCTTTTTCATTATTAGCCGGAAAAATTTTTTGCGAGCCGCGAATCGAGCACGCTTTGGGTACCCTGCCGATGAGTTGAAGCGTGCCTGCGGCTAGGCCGCGTTCAGGCGAATTTTCATGTCCGAAGCCCAGCGGCAAGTTTGAAAATTCAGCGGAAGCGAACTCGTTGCAGGGTAAAGCGCGCGCAGCCTGAGCAGGGAGCAAAAGAGTTTTCCGGCGTTAAATCGATTTGGACAACAGGCTGTCGAGCTCAGCCTGTTTTTGATAAGTACGATGCCTCGATCTGCCTGATGGTCTCGAAGAGCTGTTGATTGACGGGAGTGGGGACGTTGTAGCGCCTGCCGAGCTCGATCATCTTGCCTGCGAACATCTCGACCTCGGTCTTTCTGCCCGCCTCTACGTCCTGGAGCATGGAGGTCTTGCCGCCGGGGCTCAAGCCGGCAAGCACGGCGTACCAGTTCTGTATGTCCTCTTCCGTAAGGCGGATGCCGGCCTTTGCGGCAAGCGCCATGACCTCCCGCATGGCCGACTCCATGAGGTCTTGTGCCTCCCGGGATTCCTGAAATACGGAGTAGGCCGCCCGCAGGGCTGCCGAGGCCTGGTTGATGCCGACGTTGATCATGAACTTCCACCAGAGGATGCGGATCATATCGGGCGGCGTCTCGTAGACGATGCCGGCGCGGTCGAAGAGCTCCTGCACGCGCCTTACCCGCCCGGTGATCACGCCGTTCTCCCGCTCGCCGAAGAAGATCCTCCCCTGTTTTGTGTACGTAACGGCATTGCCTTCCTTCACGGCATCGATCCCCACGGCCACGGCATAGAGCACCCTGTCCATCCCGTAGGCATCCCCTATCTGCTCCTCGCTTTCTATGCCGTTCATGACAGAGATGGCGATCGTCTGCTCCCCGACACTGTTCTTTAAGTCCCTGACGGCTTTATCAAGTTGGTGATGCTTGACGGCAACGATGATGAGGTCTGCGGGAGGACGTGGATCTTCCGGTTTTACAACAGGGACCGGATAATGTTTGCCGTTCACGATAAGCCCTTCCCTTGAAAGTCGTTCAAAGCGTTCCCCGCCTGCGATCAACGTGACGCATCGGGGGTCCATTGTATGGAGGATGCTCGCATAAGCAGCTCCCATGGCCCCTGCGCCGATGATCGATACGGTGTCAACAGGTGGTTTCATGGCGTTGCTGATCCGTCTCTCCCATTGCCTTTATTTGCCTGTTTTTTCTTCGCCTGGCGCCTGACGCGGAGCCAGAACATGATGGTGAAGGTTATGACCGCGCCCGCCAGGGCCGAGAGGAATATGACGATCGCAAGGGATGCGTCAAACCTCCAGAAAAGGAAAGATATCGCAACGGGCGCCGCGTTCTGGACCGAGAACATGGCGACGCACAATATGATAATGCATGCAACTATTATGATGCCCATAATCCCTCCTCCCTATGCCTTAATCTTTCTGGCGATGATATCTCCAGTGTACACTTTTACACAAAAATTTGCATCTGAAGAGTGGATAGCTCAAAGCCAAAGACAAGCACGAATTTCTAAGCACCAAATCCTAAACAATATCTAAATCCAAATATCTAATGTTCTAAACAAACACGTACCACTCACGTTTTATATTTTGAACATTTTAATTTACGTAGAAAATAACCTGAGCCTAATGAGAGTATGGCACAGGGATATCCCGGAGCAAACCGTCGCGAGGCGAGGAAGCTCGGTCTTTTGCGAAGCAAAAGTTCCGAAGCCGAACGGGAGCGAATGTAGCCGCAGGAGCGGAATGA
>Ga0209605_1001660_pt1 | contig 23742 bp, 21 predicted proteins | sample AD_UKC035_MetaG_FD_184408 | JGI IMG/M metagenome (GOLD analysis project Ga0209605, IMG submission 184408) | Active sludge microbial communities of municipal wastewater-treating anaerobic digesters from USA - AD_UKC035_MetaG (SPAdes) (version 2) | ecosystem: Engineered > Bioreactor > Anaerobic >...
GATTATGAGTCCCCGAAAATGGGCCTTTCGGCCACATAGACAAAGCGCGATTGAAGCGGGCGAAATCGCTTGAAGTCCATCATTTGCAAGGGATTCAGCGTGGTCGGGTGCTCTCGCTGACATAGACGGACATAGGCCAACATCGGTATAATTTGGCTACACCGTGGCTACACGGCTTCGGTGTAGCCAATCTGGAGCCGATGCCATGCAACGCGAACGCCTCACCCTGGACCGCATTCGTCGCTTCACATGTCCCGATGGTGTGAAGCAGGTGTTCTTGTGGGATTCAGTAGCGCCTCGCCTGGCTGTGCGCGCGACCGCGGGCGCGAAGTCCTTCATCTTCGAGGCCAAGCTCAACCGCAAGACCATCCGCCGCACGATCGGCGACGCCAACGTCTGGAACCTCGAGCAGGCACGCGCCGAAGCGAACCGGCTGCAGGTGCTCGTCGAATCGGGCACGGATCCGCGAGAGCTCGACCGTCAGAAGGAAGAGGCGAAGGAGGCCGCGAAGGAGGCTGCCGAGGCCGCTGCACGCGAGGCGGAGGAAAGGACCAAACCCGCCATTGAAGCCTGGGGGCACTACATCGAGGGGCGCCGCGCGAAGTGGAGCGCCTCGCACCTGCGTGACCACGAGCGGCTTGCGCAACCCGGCGGAGACCCGATCACCCGGGGCAAGAAGACCACCGAGGACGGCACCACTCAGCCCGGCTTGCTGCGCCCGTTGCTGATGCGGCCACTGGTCGAGATCGACGCAGCGCTCGTGCAGTCCTGGCTCAAGGATCAGGCCGCCAAGCGCCCGACGCAGGCCGCCCTCGCATTTCGCCTGCTGCGCGCCTTCCTTAACTGGTGCGCCGAGGATGAGCGCTATCAGGCCATCGCCAGCCCGCAGGCCCACGCCACCAAGAAGGTGCGCGAGGAGCTACCAAAGCGCACGGCCAAGGATGACTGCCTGCAGCGCGAACAGCTGAAGCCGTGGTTCGCCAAGGTGCGCGCGATCAGGAACCCCGTCATCGCCGCCTACCTGCAGGCGGCACTCCTGACCGGTGCCCGCCGCGAGGAGCTCGCCGCGCTGCGCTGGGAGGATGTCGACTTCCAGTGGAACACGCTCCGCATTCGAGACAAGGTCGAGGGCGAGCGCGTCATTCCGCTGACGCCCTACGTCGCCCAGCTACTGCGAGACCTCAAGCGCCGCAACGACACACCGCCGGCTGAATGGCGGATTCTGCACGGGAAGAAGGTCCGCAACGACCTCGAGAGTTGGGAGCCGGCACCGTGGGTGTTCAGCAGCCCTCGCGCCGAGTTGGGCTATCTGCAGGAGCCGCGCATCCAGCACCAGGCCGCATGCCGGGAGGCAGGTATCGATGGGCTCACGATCCACGGTCTGCGCCGCTCGTTCGGTAGCCTGGCCGAGTGGGTGGAGGTGCCTACGGGTGTGGTGGCGCAGATCATGGGCCACAAACCGAGCGCGACCGCAGAGAAGCACTATCGCCGGCGCCCGCTCGACCTGCTGCGCAAGTGGCATACCGCCGTCGAGGTATGGATCCTGGAGGAGGCGGGCGTCGAGCGGCATGCCGCGGGGGAAGCGCCCGCGCTCGTGGCGGTCGGTGCGGGGAAGTGAGCGAAACTCACTTTGCATTCAATAGCTTGCGCGGTCTATGTCGAACGTTATAGACTGCGCTTACCGGGGGCCATCGACAGCGCCCGGCCGTTGGACCGGGACACATGCGAAGGACGCGCAGTTCCGACTACCGACTCGAGTAAGCCCGTAGGATTGCGGCGGCCGTCCTGGCGCTTACGGCACGACTTCACCACGAGCCACTGCGCACCGTTCGCCGCGCAGGTAGTGGTTGAAGCGTAGAGCGTGCACGCCCGGCTCACCGGCAGCCGCGGCACCCGGCGGACTCCATCCGGAGTCCCTACCATGCCCCAAGCAGTTCAATCCGCCCCGACCGCGAAGCGTCGCGAGGGCGTCTCGTTGCCTCGCCGCTGCTACACAACGAGCGAGTTCGCCGACATCCGCGGCATTCTACCTGCTTCGATTCGGACCGCCGTCTGGCGGCGCGGCCACTTCATGAACATCGTCCCGATCAAGACCGGATCCGGGAAAAGTGCGCGGCTGCTCTGGCCAGCGGCGCAGGTCGATGCGCTCCTTCCGCCTGAACTCGCAGGGGAGGATGCAGCATGACCACCACCAATGAAAACGCCCGGCCGCTGGGGAGAGCGGACCGGGCGCTAAGCTCAGATGTGAGCCGAATTCACGCCGAAATCGTACCACACACCGCAACTTGGGGTGTGAGTTCGGATGGCCTGATTTTCCCGCGGCCCTGGACCTGCGCCGGCCAGCTGCTCGGCCAGCTCCTCGTCGAGAAAGGCGTTTCACACCGCTCGTTCGATGGTCTCGCGCGATCGATGCGTGGTGCCGTTTATGTCCGGCGCCTGCGCGCCGCCGGCTGGCCGGTTGAAACCTCGCTTGTCGCGGGTACAAACAAGTCCGAGAAGGTGCGGTACGGCGTTTATCGGTTGGCCGACTCGGTGACGATCGGCGAGGCGGAGGAAGAGTTCGTTGCGGCCTGCGGTTTGGCCGCCGAGGGGGTGCTGCCATGAACGCGCCCCTTTCCACAGCCATGTGCTACGACTGCCTCAGCGAACCGTGTGAGTGCGGTTCCCATCTGGCGGCGCCTGGACCTGCGGTCGTGCCGCGACGCACGAAGCGGCCCGTATTCGCTGGCGCCTGGGCGCCGGTGACCTTCACCCGCTTCCGCTGCCACTCTGCGGACGAGGCCAAGAACGTGCGCAAGCGTGTGCAGCTCAACGACGCCGGCGCACTCGAGTCCTTGACGCCCGACGGCTTCTTCAACGGCTATGCGGAAACCGTCTCGACCACCTTGGATGTGTGCATCCGGGAACTGCAGGGCGAGCCGCCGCGCCCCGAACATGCGTTCTACACCGCGGGGGTGAGCTCGGAGTGCAAGCCCGGCGAATCGCTGCTGATGGGCAACCTGGGTGATGACAAGCGGCGCAGCAGGTCGAAGAAGGGTTTCCCCTTCCCGGAGCGTGACGCACTCCTGGCCATCGACACCGACAACATCGAAGCCTTTCCCGGGCTGCAGACGCCCGAGGACGTAGTCGACGTGCTCGCGCAGCTCGGCCTCGATGCGGACTGTGGTGCATCGCCGAGCGGATCCTCCTACCTCGAGTGGCCGGGCGGAAAGCGCGGGCTCCGCGGCCTGCACACCTTCTATTCGATAGACCAGGGCGCAGAGATTCCGCGCGTGCTCGACACCCTGCAGAAACGCGCATGGCTGGCCGGGTATGGGCGGATCGTGGTCGGTTCCGATGGCAAGTTGCATGAGCGCTCGATCGTGGACCGTGCGCTGGCGTCCGGCAACCAGCCGATTTTCGAGTTTGGTGCCGTGCTCCTGGACAAGCGGATTCACCAGCCGCGCAAGGTGTCGCCCTTCCGTGGCCAGCATCGCCAAGTCGTGGCCGCCGACATCCTGCCGCTGACCGATGAGCAAGAGGCCCAGTACAAAGCCCTTGTTGCGCTGGCGAAAGCGGAGAAGCAGGGCGACGCTGAGAAGGCTACCGAGGCCTGGATCGAACGCCGGACGGCAGAGCTACCCGAGGCCGAGCGTGACGCAGCCCGCGCGGCCCTGCTGCAACAGCGCGACGCCAAGCACAAGGATCTTCCGCCGGGCTTCCCGCTGCCGTTGAACGACGGTGGGGTGGTGCTCGTGTCGGCGATCCTGGCCGATCCTGATGCCTGGCACCGGGTCACGCTCCCCGATCCGCTTGAGCCCGAATACGGCAACGCGAAGGCGACCATCTTCACGCAAGAGCAGCGCGACGGCCGGCCGAAAATCATCTCGCGTGCTCACGGTGTCGAGACTGTGTATTTCCTCGATCCGCGGCCCGGGAGCTTCGATGCCGACCTGTTCGACGGCGACGACGGTGCAGGCGAGGATGGGGTGTCCGAGTTCGACGGCCCAGAGCTCGCGCTGCTCGACGAGATTGCCCTCGTGAAGATGGGATCGAAGTCGGCTGTGTTGATGCTCGACGAGAACTCCGACGACATCATCGACACCATGAGCGTGCCGGGTGCGCGAGACTACTTCGCGCCGCGGCAGGTGCTTTTGCCGGGTGAAGGCGATCGGCCACCGAGGCAGGTGCCGGAATTCAATCTCTGGCTGAAGCACCCACAACGCCGGACGTTGCGCGGCCTGGAGTTCGCACCTGACGGTAAGGTCCGGCCCGGCTACTTCAACCTGTGGCGCGGTTTCGCAGTGACGCCAGCGGAAGGTCGCTGCGCGCGGATCCTGCAGCACATCCGGGAAGTGATCTGCGCGGGCAACGGGGAGCACTACCAATGGCTGATCCGCTGGATGGCGCACGTGGTCCAGCGCCCGACGGAGAAACCCGGCACCGCCATCGTCCTGCGCGGTCGCGAGGGCACCGGCAAGAACGTGTTCGCAGAAGCGTTCGGCGAGCTCTTCGGCCGCGCCTTCGTCAAGGTGAGCCGCATGGAGCAACTCGTGCAGAAGCACAACAAGCACCTTGCCGGTAAGCTCGTAGTGTTCTCGAACGAGGCGGTATGGGGCGGCAACAAGTCGGACGAAGGCGCGCTGAAGGACCTCATCACTGAGCGTGATCAGCAGGTCGAACCGAAGGGCCTCGACGCCTTCCAGATTAAGGACTACAGCCGCCACATCCTGGCGACGAACGAGAGCTGGGCGGTGCCGGCGGGCATGGATGCGCGGCGCTGGTTCGTGCTCGACGTGAGCGATTCGCGGATCGGTGACTACCCGTACTTCGAGGCGATCAAGCGGGAGTTGCATGAGGGCGGCAGGGCGGCGCTACTGCACTACCTGATGAACCTGGACCTGACGGCCTTCAACGTCCGGGATGCGCCGCTTACCGGTGGCCTGCTCGATCAGAAGCAGCGCAGCCTTTCGTCGGTGGGGCAGTGGTGGCTTCACGTGTTGATGGACGGGTTCCCCGAGTTCACGCTGTTCGACGACGAGGGGCTTACGGATGCCGATGGTGGGGTGGTTGGTCGGGATGCGCTCTTCCAAGACTACCGGGACTTCGCAACGAAGACCGGCCACGGCAAATATCTGTCCACGCCCAACCTCTTCGGCGTCGAGCTCCGCAAGATGCTGCCCGCGCTCGAAGATTTTCGGCCGCGGGTGGGTGGGCGGCGGGTGTGGTGCTATCGCGTCCCGCCCCTGCAGGATTGTCGTTCCGCTTTCGACAACTTCATGCGGCAGCCGCTGCCGTGGCCGGCGGACGACGATGCGGTCTAGATGTCGGGGTGCCGGTCCGGACGTTTCTAAATCGTCTGGGCCGGCTGAAACCCGCGCCAGCACTAGGATTGCGGGCCGTGGTCCAGATGGCCCAGACGGTCTAGGGGGGTAAAACGCTATGTAAACGGAGAGGGTGTTTACGATGGGTGTGTTGTTGTGGTCCTGTTGTGCCCCTCTTCCGTATACTACTTCCTCTAGACCATCTAGACCATCTAGACCATCTAGACCGTCTGGACATCCCATTAACGGCGCGGGTTTCAGCGGTCCAGACGAGAAAAAAGCATCAGGACCGATCTAGACCACGAGCCATCGAAAGCACACCGCACCGCGCCGAAATTCCTTTTCGCCGAATTTCGCGCCACCCGCGACAGCACCCTGCGCCGACCATGTCCTCCGTAAAGCCGGGGAGGTCCGGTGTGCTGTAAATCATCGAACGAACTGGGGTGCGCATCATGCGACACGCGGGGAGGCTAAGGGCACCAAACCGTGCCCGTCTGCGAGGAGATGTTGTCGGTGATCCGCGTGGTTGTCCCCCGGGTAATGCACGTCCTGGGGCGATTCGCCCGCCGCTCCTCTGCCTGTAAGCGCTTTGCTTCAAGCTCTGCCGCTCTGGCGGAGTTGATCATTGACCAGTGATATTCATTAACCGCCAGACTCTCAGCCTTGCGGTAGTCCCCTGCTGCCAGGGCACCGGCAATGAGCGCTCGGAGTTGCCGGTCGTAGTTGTTTGTGGAGCCAACAGGGCGAGGCTCACCGTATGTGTTTTCTTGTGGAGTCTGCGGCGCGATGATCCGCACGGACTCCGCCGCACCCGCACAAGGGGTGTCGGAGTACTCCATGCGGCCGTTCGCCCCTTGGCACTTATAGACCTGTCCGATAGCCGGCGTCGCAACGACCAGCATGAGGATCGTCAATACCTGCTGCCTGCGCTTCATCCCTACCTCCTACATGCTCAGGGCAAATTTGATCCCATGGTAAGCGCATTCTTGCTGGATTCGGCATCGCACGCCACCCGCGACCGCGCTCGATCGCACCCTGCGCCGACCATGGCACGCGCTCACCCTGATCGACCAGCACCGAGCCCCGCAGCACGATCACCAGGCGCCGCAGCACCCTAGACATACCCCAGTAATCCCCTACACAACCCCGTGACGATCCCATGGTGTCCGATTGCATCGCCGACAGGCTGCAGCGGGTTGGTTATTCAAATTACCCGCACCGCCGACCAGCCCACACAGCGGACCGCCTGACCCGGTAATCAAGGGCATTGCATCTGGCCGCCGATCATCTGGCAGGCGCCGCCACCGCCACCTGGGAAGTAGGTATTGCCGGCGCCTCGGTTGTACCGGTTTCCGAGGTTGTCCCAGCACCCACCCGGGTCGCAGTTCGTGATGACGCTTGGCTGAGGTCTGTGTCGGCCTGAAGGACGGCCGTAGTTATTGTTGATCTCGACGCGATCGGGCTCGCGGATGCCACAAGCGCTGCGCATCGCTGCGGCCTTTGCCTCGACGCTGGACTTGCTTCGTGTCATCGACCCTGATTCGATGTCGAGCGATCGTTTTGCCTGCTGGCACTCTCTCGAGTTCGCGCGCTCTGCTTGAAGATCTGCCTCGGTGCGGCCATAAGCGGGGCGATCAGAGTTCGACTCGTACGAATCCATACGTTGCCGGAGTTCTTGCAACTCTCGGCGCAGGGCTTGCTCGCGACTGCCTGAAGTGTCGAGCGTGTTCTCTTGAATGCGGACGGCCCCGCCGGTTGTGCTTCCTTGGCATGGTGTGTCGGAGTAGGCGATCTTTCCTGTGCGCTCGTCTGCGCAGCGAAACACCTGAGCATCAGCGGGGAGGGCGTGGAGCGCTGCAACGGCAGCGATGGCGACAAGTTTCAGCATGGCATTCTGATCGGCTGGTCGTATTTGATAATCATAGCGCCGCGTGATGACGTATGCAGCCGGAACGGTAATCTGAATTACCCCACCTCGACCGCGTAGGTGCTTTTCTTCACCACGCCCAGCGCACGCGAGCCGGCCACGCAGCACTGCACCCACTTTTTCCGGCCGTACGGCAAACGCCTGACGTGTCCGCGCCTCAGGTGTTCGCGCAGTCCACTTCGATCACCCATCGGCGCACCGATCGCGTGCCCCTGATCGCCGAGTCTCGTTCTCCTGTTAGGTCGAGCGAGTCAGTATCGCCTTCAACTGCTCGTACATAGGCAACCCGTCCTCGTTTGTAGATGACGAGCTTGTCACCGTTGGCGGCAGGATTTGGCGACTCATGGAGTCGATACTGCGCTCCAGAGACTCTCGCCAGTCCTTCGATGACAGCGGCGGCAGACCGCGTGAGGCCCGTTCAGCGTTTGTTTCCAGAAGGAGCGTCAGGCAGATCTTGCGGGGAGAAGACTGGGGCATTCTCAGGGTCGTGGCGCTTGGCGATGGAGATACCGTCGAGGTCTTACTGTCGGCGATCAAGATGGATGTCATGAGAGGTCCTGGGCGTTGGTGAGCGACTGCGCATTGAGCTTCGCGCGAAGCCCCCTCCAATCGGGAAGGTGTGCGTCCAGTGCTGCGATGAAGCGCTCGCCGTGCGAGGCATCCACCAGGTGCAACAGCTCGTGCAGCACTACGTACTCGATGCACTCGGGTGGCACCTTCACGAGCGCAAGGTTGAACCACAGCCGCGGCGCGCGAGGGTTGCAGCTACCCCATTTCGTCTTCATCCAACGCACACGCCACGGCGGCGCGGGGACACCGATCGCCACCGCCCAGCACTCGATCATCGGCGCCAGCAGTTCGTGCAGCTGCGTGCGATACCAGCGCTCGAGCACGCGCCAGCGTGCTGCCGCGTCGGCGCCCCGATGGGCATGCAGCGTGAGGCGGGTGCCGCCCTGCAGGCTCACCGTCTGCCGGCCGCGTGTTTCCGCGAGTACCAGCCGGTAACGCCGGCCGAGGTAGTAGTGGCTCTCGCCCTGCAGCATCTCGCGTGCGGACTGGCGCGGCTGGGCCTGAAACTTCGCCCGCTGGCGGCGGATCCAGCCGAGGCGACCAATCACCGCCAGGCGCACCGCGTCGTCGCTGAGCGCCAGCGGCGCGGCGACCCGCACCCGGCCCGCTGGCGGATAGACCCCCAAGTGCAGGTTCTTGATGTCCTTGCGCACCAGCTCGACCTGTATGTCGCTGATGTGCAGGTGGCGGGTCTCAGTACTCATGCTGCTCGCGTGCGAGTTCGACCAAGGCCGTGGCGCGTGCGTCGAGGGCCTCGTCGGTGCCGACGGTGTAGGTGGCGTGGGTGTGGTTCAGCGTGTCTGCCGCCGGCATGCCGGGCGGGGTCTCGAGCACGCCGCGGATGGCGTTGCGCACGCGCTTGGTCTTCATCGCGTTGTCGCGCCAGCCGTCCTGGCGGCTGCTACGGATCGCATGGTCCACCGCCAGCGCCAGCGCCTCGTCGCCCCCGAGGTTGTCGAAGAGGGCCTGGCGCGCGGGTGTGCTGATCGTCGCCGGGTAGCGGCTGGCGCTGCCGGGTGTCTTGGCTTTTCGCGTCAGCTCAACGACCTTCTGCAGGTAAGTCTGATAGTCCAGAGCCCCCTTGCGGCGCTGCTCGATCAGCGCATCCAGCAGCGCCGACATCTTCTCGTAGTACTTCGGGTTGACCGGCGACTCGTCGATGATGAGCTTGCGCACGTTGTTCTCGATCGTCTCGGCGACTGCTTCCTCCTTGTTGCGCAGATCCTCGGGCAGCGCCTTCACCGCATCCACGCCGCGCTCGACGATGAGCTCGATCAGTGACAGGTCGTCGAGATCGGACAGGAGCTCGCTGTCGTCGGCACGCACATAGGTATCGATCAGGTGGCGCATCGCCGGTTCGTACTGCTTGAGGTCGATGTAGTCGCCACTCGCAAGCTTTACCTCGTCCCGCACCTTGGTGAAGAGGTCAACCTCCGCCTTGATCCCCTCTATCTCGCCCGCCGAGAAGCCGGCTTCCGCGAGTTCGTTGGCAAGGTTCGCATAGGCCCGCAACAGGTGGGCGGTCATCTTGTACAGCGCCAGGCGCTTGGGCTCGTTCGCCTTCAGTTGCGCCGCGTTGCCCGATTCGATCGCGCAGAAGTAGTGCAGATACTGCGCCGAGTCGCGCGGCGGCGCCACCGGTTCGCACAGCGCCTTCACCGCCTCTCGCGCTTCCTCGAGGTCCTCGCGTCCCTTCTGCAGCCGGTTCTCGAGCAGGCCGGCAACGTCGGCCTTGTCGTAGCCGTCGAGCGCGCCGCTGGTGTAGTCCTCTACCGCGCCCTCGATGCTCTTGAAGAGGTCCTTGTAATCGACGATGTAGCCGTATTCCTTGTCGTCACCGTCGAGGCGATTGACCCGGCAGATGGCCTGGAACAGGCCGTGGTCGCGCATCTGCTTGTCAATGTAGAGGTAGGTCGCCGAGGGCGCGTCGAACCCGGTCAGCAGCTTGTCGACCACGATCAGCAGCTTCATCTGCCCGGGCTCGTCGATGAATTTCTTCTTCACCTCGGTCTCGAAGCGCTCGACCTTGCCCATCGCCGTCTCTTCGGGCTCGTGGAACCAGTCGGCCAACATGCGACGGTAGATCTCGTACTGGCGCAGGCGCTCGGTCAGGCCCTCGGCGCTGGATTCGCCCTTGATGTCGGCGGGCGAGGGCTGGTAGCTGGTGACGATGGCGCATTTGCCAGCGAGTTCGGTCTTGGCGAACAGCTCGAAGAACTTGCATGCCTGGTAGATGCTGGACGACACCAGCATCGCGTTGCCGCGTCCGTCCATCAGCCGTGGCTTGGTCGCCATGTCGAAGAGGATGTCCTCGACGATCTTCTCCAGCCGATCCTGGCTCGACAGCACCTTCTGCAACGTGCCCCAGCGCTGCTTGAGCTGCGCCTTGGCGAGGTCGTTGAGGCCCGCGGTCTTGGCGGCGAACCACTCGTCGACCTTCTTCGGGTTGGAGACGTACTGGTCGATGTCGCGCGCCTCGTAGCGCAGATCGAGGACCACGCCGTCCTTCACCGCCTCGTCGAACTTGTAGGTGTGGATGTAGCTGCCGAAGACCTCGATGCTGCGCGCCTTGTCGTCCTTGAGCAGCGGCGTGCCGGTGAAGCCAATGAACGTCGCACTGGGCAGGATCGTCTTCATCGCCCGGTGCAGCTCGCCCGACTGGGTGCGGTGGCATTCGTCGACGAACACGTACAGGTCGCCCTTGGCGCGAAAGTCCGCCGGCAGCGCGCGCTTCAGTTCGTCGAGGTAGCCCTCGATATCGCCTTCGTCTTTGCCGCCGAACTTGTGGATCAGCGAGCACAGCAGCCAGGGCGTGGTGTCGTTCAGGCGCACCACCAGGTCGGCGCCGCTCTTGGTGCGGTGGATGTCCTCGCTGACGCCCTTGAACACCTTCTCGATCTGTTCGTCGAGCTCGCTGCGGTCGGTGATGATCAGCACCCGCGCGTCCGGGCAGTGCTCGCGGATCCACTTGGTGAGCCACACCATGGTCAGGCTCTTGCCCGAGCCCTGGGTGTGCCAGATGATCCCGCCCTCGCGCCGGCGGATGCGCGCCTGCGCCGCACGCACCCCGAAGTACTGGTTGTGCCGGCATAGCTTCTTGATGCCAGCATCGAACACCACGAAGTCGTGGATCAGCTCCAGGAAGCGCGCCTTGGTGCAGAGCTGCATCAGTTCGCGATCGAGCGGATTGTCCATCGCCGCCCAGGCCGGCGCCTCGCCCGTGCTGGGCTCCTCCTTCCAGCGCAGGTAGTACTTCTCCGGGGTCTCGATGGTGCCGTAGCGCAGCCCCTCGGTGTCGTTGCCCGCCATCACGAACTGCAGGGTGGAGAAGAAGGGCTGGATGAAGCTGACCTTCTGGTTGTCCAGGTTCTGGCGGATGCCTTCGGACACCGACACCGTCGAGCGCTTGAACTCCAGTACCCCGAGCGCGATGCCATTGACGTAGATCACCGCGTCCGGCCGCTTGTCGTAGGCCTTGGGGTCGGCGGCCTTCACCGCCACCTCCTCGGCCAGCGCGAAGTCGTTCTCGAGCGGGCTCGCCCAGTCGATCAGCCACACCGTCATCGTGTTCTCGCCGACATCGGGCTTCACCTTCACGCCGTAGCGCAGCAGTTCGTACACCGCGCGGTTGCGGTCGTACAGGCTTTTGCTGGTGTCGCCCGCGGCCTTGTCGAGCTGGTGCAGCGCGCGGGTGATCAGGGCTTCATCCACCCCGCGACGGCGCAGCCAGCCGGCGAGCAGCTCGGGCTCGATGTTGGCGTTGCCGGCGCGGCTCTTCCAGTTGCCGAGGTAGGTGTAGTCGAGCCGGTCGCGGAAGAGGGCGACGACGCGGTCCTGGGTGGTCTTTTCGGTGGGGCCGACGGGGCTCATTCTTTTCAGTCTCCCTCGTGGTGCCAGTCGTCTTCGGCCAGTCCCTTGAGGAGCCGCTCCACTTGCTCAAGGCCGCCGTTCAATGCAGCCCATTGCAGGTGCTCATGCAGGCGCCCCCGCTTGTCCCCGTCCGAGGAGTGGTGCCAAGCCGACAGGATCAGGGGGAGGGGAGGCTCCCAACCGCCAGATGCCTTCTGGTGTCGGTTCGGCAGGCGCTCGTGGAGTGTCTTCCAGATCTGCGGTAAAGGAACGACGCGCTGGTTTTCGCTGCAGTAGGCAATCAACTGCTCAAGGGCGTCGTTCTGTTGCGGTTCAGGTGTCTTCATGCCAGCCGCCCCCAGTTCAATCTTCGGAAACGATCCGCAGAATCGCCTCTCTCAGTGACCTTGAAAAGGCGGCGCGATCGACGATGGTGATCTTGTAGGTGATGTCGCTGTAGCAGGGCACCTCGTCCTGTACCTCCTTCTGGTCGACATAAACGCCGTCGCATTCCGAGAGCAGGTCTTTCCAGTTCGTTTCCCCCCAAAGCTTGTAGTGCGCCTCGTCCGTTTCGGTTAGCTCGGCCATCTCGAAAAAGTCCAGGTCAGGAACGCCATCCATCAGCGATGCGTAGAACTCCTCGGGTTCCTCAGTGGGCGGTTTCGATATCCCTGCCTGATGAGGGAGCGCCTCCCAGGGGTCCTTATTTGTCTGGGGTGTCGCTACGTTCTGCAGGGCGGAAGTGTTCAACGCTTCCTGCGCCGTGGTCTTCATCTCGGCCTGGGTGGGGCTGACGGGTGGTTGGCCAAACCGCTCGCGGGGCACATTCATCTTTTCGACCCAGCGGATTCTCAGGTGCAAGGGAAGAGCGATGTTCAAATCGTCAGCTGCGCGCTGGATGTCCGCGCCGAGTGCGACCTTGCGCCGCTCGCTGTTCGTCTTGAGGGCCGCCATGGGGTAACCGCTGACGCGTGCGCCGGTGTAGAAGAAGGCCGCCGCCGGTTGGGTGAGTTCGAGGACCGTCCGCACCAGCGCGGCTGCGGCATCGGGGTTGGCCTCGTATATGTCGGCAAGGCACTCGCTGGCGGTCTGGTGATCGGGGATCAGCCACACAAGCGTGGGAAGGGGGCCGTCGATGCCGATTCCGCAGACGGCTCCGCCATTCGGCTTGGCGGATTCATTGATCCAGCACTGCAGCAGCGTCGAGCGCGCAGCCCGGGACAACTCTGCGGGGTGTGCCTTGCGCAAGGCTGCCCAGCGATGTGCCCGCGCAGCCGGATCGCTTTCGGCTAGCAGGTCGGATACGTCCTGGGGTAAATGTTCCGCTGCGTCGAACGTCATGGCGAGAGGGCCTTCATTAGCTCGAGTGTGCACGCGGTGCATGCACGATCGCTTCGTCTGGCGAAGACCATTGGGTCAGTCCCCTTCTTTGTTGCTCGTTGCCCAAGTGGCCACTGCAAATGAATCACTTCGTGTGATCCTGTCTAGAGCAGCGATAAGCTCTCGGGACAGTTGCGTGGCGTACGTCGCCGCGTTTGGCCCCTCGATGGGTGGGAAGACCACGCGCGTCAGGCCATCTTGGTGTTCGGGGTAGAGGAATGCTGGGCCGCGGTTGGTCTCCACAAGCAGGCCGTGATGGTCAATGCCCCGCCACACCGGCCGCTTCGCCGGACCGACGATGCTGAGCACCCGCACAAAGACTGGCTTACTGCGCGGCGGCCAGGTGCCGTTCAGCCAGCCCTTGAGGCATTTCACGCAGTACGTCGCGCCTTCCTCCTCGGCGATGACCAGCAAGGCCTCGCCCCGCGGGCCGAGCGATGCGGTGTTATCTGAATCTTCACCTTCACACGTCACCCACGGTTCATCGATATTCGCATCTTCGTCCATCATTCGCGCGATCAGGCGGCGTGTCGAAAGCCGCTCGTAGACCGGGGTCTGGGCCGGTCGCAGGCTTTCCAGGCGCCACGTCCAGCGGTTGTTTCCGCGATAGCGCAGGCTTTCCACCCAGTGCTCGTCCCGTCCTGGCCAGTCGTTCAGATAGCCCATGTAGAGGGTGTGCCAAGGATGTATTGCTGCGTTCATCTCAAACCGTGTCGTCGTTGGCCTGAAAGCGTAGCCGCGCCTTCTGCACGGATTCATGTAGTCGAGCCTGCAGTGCCTCGCGCGGCGGCAGCACGGTCAGGTACTCGGCCACATGGATGCCGCTGCGGTCGAGTTCGAGCAGCTCGATCTGCTCGCGCTTCTTGCCGGCGCACAGGATGATGCCCAGCGGCGGGTTCTCGCCGGGCTCCTGTTCGTGCTTCGCCAACCAGCGCAAGTAGAGCTCCATCTGGCCCTTGTACTCGGCGCGGAAGTCGCCCACCTTGAGGTCGATGGCGACCAGACGCTTCAGTTTGCGGTTGTAGAACAGCAGGTCGATGTAGAAATCGTCATCGTCGATCTGCACCCGTTTCTGGCGGGCGACGAAGGTGAAGCCGGCGCCCAGCTCCAGCAGAAACTGCTCAATCTCGCGCAGGATGGCGTCTTCCAGGTCGCGTTCGAGGTAGCGGTCGTTGAGCTGCAAGAAGTCGAGCAGGTACGGGTCCTTGAGCAGCAGGTCCGGCGAGGGCTGGCCTTGCTGGCGCAGGGTCTGCAGGTCATGGCGGATGGTCTCCTCGGGTTTGCGCGAGATGGCCGAGCGCTCGAAGAGCATGGATTGCATGCGTTCCTGTAATTGGCGAACGCTCCAGCGTTCCAGTCGGGCGAGCTCCGTGTAGAACTCGCGTTTGAGCGGATCATCCACGGCCGCGATCAGGCGAAGATGGAACCAGCTCAATTCGGCACACAGTGTGTGCACAATTCCTTGGTCGGGAAAGACCTCCGCAAAGCGCATGCAGGTGCGCAGCTGCCGCTCTCCCCAACCCTTTCCGTATTCGCTGGTCAGTTGTTCGGACAGGGTCGCGATGACCTTCGCGCCGTAATCCGCGCGCTGTTCGTTCAGCACGTCGCGCCGGATGCGGTGGCCGATCTGCGAGTAGAGCAGGGTCAGTTCGGCATTCACCGCCATCGCCGCACGCTGGCGGGCGCTGTCGATGAGCTGTCGGATTTCGGCGAACAGCCCGGAGTCGTCTTGCTGGAGCATGTTCATACCAGCCGGGCCCTGCCGGTGAGGAGCTCCTGCATCATTCCCTGTTTGAGCGCGCGGGTCTTGTCGCGGCGGGCTTCGAGGGCGGCGAGCTCGGCGTCGAGGTCGGAGAGGAGGGTGGCGATGGCGGTTTGTTCGTCAGGCCCTGGGCAGGCGACTTCAATCCTTTCGATGGTGCGGGCATTTAAGCTCGGGACACCAGAGGCCTCATTGAACTGCATCCAGTCGATCAGGCAGAAGCGGTAGTAGAAAAACTTCGCGCTGTTCTGGCCTTTCAGGATCGAGTAGAAAAGCGTATCGACCGTCCAGAACGGGGTATCCATGTATTGCGGCGTGTCGATTGTCCCCTTGCGACCGATCAGCACCGAAGGCTTGTCATACAGTGGTTGTGTAGCGGTACCGATCTGGCCGCCGGACGCGAGGACGGGATAAGGGCCATCGTGCACTTCAACATCGCGTTGGCTCCGACCATGACAAATGGTCAGTACATCACCGAGCCGCTTGTTCTCCCACTCCCCATCAAACCCCGGCAGCCGCGTCTTGCCGGTGAGCAACTGCTGCATCGCGGCCTGCTTGATGTCGCGCTTCTTGGCGATGAGCCGGTCGAGTTGGGTGAGCAGCGCGTCGACGTCCGAAAGGGCGGTGGCGATGGCGCGTTGTTCCCTCAGTGGTGGAGTCGGAATCGGAAATGACTCGAGGATGGCTCTATCAATCTTCACCATTGAGCCACTTGAGCCACGCGCGTTGTCCGCAAAAAACTTTCGACCGGGCGGCGATAAGAGGCACCGCAGAAGGAAGTAGCGGTCCAGCGAGTGCTTAAGCCTCACTCGCATAAGGAGATCTGGGTATGCGCAGGGGGCTGGGTGTCCCTCGTACACGCCTGCTAGACCAACTCTGTCGGGCGTGTTCGAGCGACTGACGAGTAGATCGCCAACAGTTAAAAGGTTGTCATCAACCCTGGGGTCATGGGCGGGCGCCGGTTTTACACCTGCCGCTTGGAACCCATCAGCGGACACGGCTGACAAGGAAAGCATCCATTTCCCTGTTACCTGCTCAGGACAGACTGGGCTGTATCCATTTCGAATAGGCTCGCTCAGTTGGGTTCGGAGGTGTGTCACCTCCCACTCCTCCGGAATCACCCCCACCTCCGTCCGCTTGTACCCCGACTTCAGCTCCATGCCACCCCCATCCGCCGCAGGTGTTCCTCGACGCGTGCCGACAGTGTCTCCACTTCCGCCGCCAGCGCCGGCAGCGGGGCGGCGTAGCGTTCGGCCAGCTCGCGCACGCGACCGGTGAGCGTCTGCGACACGCGCTCGACCTCGCCCTGCAGCACGTCAGCCAGCGCGGCGAGCCACTTGTCGTCGATGACCAGTGCCTGCACGGTCTCCGCGTCCAACGTGGCGTAGCGGGCGCGCACCTGGGCGTCGAGCGTGCGGGTGGCGTCCTTGACCTTCTTCGCGGCGGCGGCTTCCGCTTCGACCAGCGCGAGCTGGGCCTGCAGCGCGGTGCGCTCGTCATTGGCGTCCGGGTCGGCCTTGATTGCCTTCAAGCGGTCCTTGATGCCCTTGGCGGTGAGCTTGCCGCGCTCGTTGCGGGCCTCGGCGAACAGGCCGTCCTCGCCGCTTTGTTCTTCCTCCGCCTCCTCGATCTGGCGCGCCAGCGCCTCGCGCTCGGCCTCGAGCGCGTCGATCGCGGACTGCTCCGCAGCGAAGAAGCGCCCGATCAGCAGCGCGGGCGGGATCAGGTCGGTGTTGGGGGCGCCGTCGAGCGCGGGCTGCCAGCCCACCTGCACGATCTGGTGCACGTCGTCCTGCAGGGTGTCGGCCCAGTAGTCCATCAGGTGCTGGTAGACCGCGTAGGGGTCGAGCAGCGGGGCGGCGCGGAAGCGCTCGAGCAGGGCTTCCGAGAGCGTGTCGATGACCGCCTTGGCGTGGTCGCCGGGGGCAGTCGCTGCCAGGCGCGGGCGCGCTTCGCTGCGCCAGGCCTCGAACAGCGCACCGATGCGGGTGGTGAAGGCGGCGAATTCCGCGTGGCCGAGGATGGCGGGCTTGATGTCAGCGGCGGGCAGCCGCAGGCGCAGGTAGCCGGGGCGGTCGTCCTCGAACAGGGTGGCGCGCAGCTTTGGGAAGACGGCCCAGTAGTCGTGCAGCGCATCGACGTCGGCCGCCGGGATGCCGCCGCGCAGGTGGGCTTCGAGGTCGTGCAGGTCTTCGGGCTCGGTGGCGTCGATGTAGCGTGGCAGGTTGAGGTTGTAGTCGTTGGCCTCGATCTCGGTCAGCGGCACCAGGCGCGAATAGCGCTCGACCTCGAGCTGGCGGTTGAAGGTATCGACGATCTTGTGGATGTCCTGCGCGCGCAGGCGGTTCTTGTTGCCGTCCTTCATGAAGCCGCGGCTGGCGTCGATCATGAAGATACCCTTGCGCCCCGCGGCGTTTTCCTTGTCGAGGACAACGATGCAGGCCGGGATGCCGGTGCCGTAGAAGAGGTTAGCTGGCAGGCCGATGAGTCCCTTGATGTAGCCGTGGCCGACGATGCGGCGGCGGATCGCGGCCTCGGCGCCGCCGCGGAACAGTACGCCGTGCGGCAGGATCACCGCGCCCTTGCCGGTGCTGTTGAGCGAGGCCAGCACGTGCAGCAGGAAGGCGTAGTCGCCGTTCTTGGCCGGCGGCAGGCCGAAGGTGAAGCGGTCGTAGAGGTCGTTGGCGGGGTCGAAGCCGTTGGACCAGGCCTTGGTGGAGAACGGCGGGTTGGCGACCACGTAGTCGAAGCTCTTGAGCCCGCCCTGCCTGTCGACGAAGTGCGGGGCGGACAGCGTGTTGTCCTTCCAGATTTCGGCGGTGGGGCAGTCGTGCAGGATCATGTTCATGCGCGCCAGCGCCGCGGTGGCGTTGTCCATCTCCTGGCCGTAGATCGCCAGATCCAGCCCGGTGCGCGACTTGGCCTCGTCATGGGCCTTCAGAAGCAGCGAGCCCGAACCGCAGGTGGGGTCGTAGATGCTCTGGGTGGCGCGGCTGGCGCGCCCGAGCTCGATCACCATCGCCATCACGCGCGACACCTCGGCCGGGGTGTAGAACTGGCCCTTGCTCTTGCCCGATTCGGTTGCGAAGTGGCGCATCAGGTATTCGTAGGCGTCGCCCAGCAGGTCGTCGCCCTCGGCGCGGTTGCTGCGGAAATCCAGCCCCGGCGTGTCGAAGATAGCGACCAGGTTGGAGAGGCGATCGACCATCTCCTTGCCCTTGCCCAGCTTGTCGGCGTCGTTGAAATCGGCGACGTCGATCACGCCCTTGAGGTCGTTGGCCTCGGCCAGCCGGCCGATGATCTTGTTGAGCTTGTCGCCGATCTCCTTGTCGCCGCGCGCCGCGACCATGTCGGCGAAGCTGCCACCGGGCGGCACTTCGATCAGCGCATCACGCCGGCCGGCGTACTTGTCGGAGACGTATTTGACGAACAGCAGGACCAGCACGTAGTCCTTGTACTGGCTGGCATCCATGCCGCCACGCAGTTCGTCGCAGGATTTCCACAGGGAGGTGTAGAGCTCGGATTTCTTCAGGGGCATCTGGGTATCGGGTTCAGGCTGGGTTGCAGTGATACGTTGCCGGGGCAAGCTGCCACGCTACGGGATGTCTTGTTTTTCAGCTTCTCATGCACTGGCGATATGGTACTTGAGCCCATTACGACGAAGCACCTCTTGGCCTGCGGTTGCTTTGAGCGACGCGGCTGCCCTGTCGAAGACCCGCGACGGGTAGTAGAGCGAAGGGCCGTAGCCCGAAAGGCGGCAGCAGGGAAGTCCGATTCCTCGGATCACTCGGGCAAGGCGTCGGTCAAGCGAAACCCGAGGTTCATGCCCACGACCACCGAGCCTGAACGGCGCTTTACCTTCTTCATGAGCAGCAGCCTCGGTCAATGTCGCCCGGATCATTTCGAACAGCGGATTTGTTGCGCGCTTCCGTACGGCGCGAGGCGTGGTCGGTTCAGCAGGAGAGGCTGACGACAGCAAGTAATCGGCGCGCGTCTCTGGGCGCTGTGACGGAAGCTCGCATCCGCGCTCGAGAGCCAGCTTGCAGAGAACCATGCGATGGTAAGGGTGGAGTACGGACACCCACTTGGGGAGCGAGCCGAAGCGCGACACGTACTGCGAGGCGTAGTGGATCGATCCCGTTCCTGTTGCATACGAACACTGGTGCGTGATCGTCGTCCCGTCGTCGGCAGTATTGTGTTCCCGGAAGGCCCCTCCGCCGGGTGACAGGGCCAGGAGTTGAGCAACTCTTCTCTCAAGATCTTCGCTCGTCACTTTCGTTTTCCCCCTTCTGCCTACACAGCACGGTTGCTTGGTCGCCTGTCCTGGCTCATCGGTGGCGCTCCAAGGCGGCGATGCCCTCGAGAGCTTTGATGCAACACTGCCGAATGCGTCGCGCCACGTCTGCAAACTCGGGAAGCGGCGTTCTGCTTCGCTCGCGCAGGTAGCAGTTCCGATTGACCTCGATCATCACCGCTTTCACCCTGCGATCCTGCCCATAACGGCTCGTGGGTACGAGGGCGCCCGAGAAAGGGGTGTTCAGCGCGACGCGCCACCCATCAGCTTCGAACGTTCTCAGGAATGAGGATGCGAGCGCGTCGCTTGTGTGGAACGCGTCTGTCCCGATGCAGATCTCCGGGCGTATCTCAGAAGATGGCCGGCCTTCGTAGGGCAGCGCGGTACCTGGGAAGCTGTGGCAGTCGATTACGACGCAGTGGTCGAACTGGTCCAGCGCAGCTGTTACAGCAGACTCGAGGCGCGCATGATGGGGCAGGTAATAGTTCTTCAATAAGGCTTCACGCTCGCCTTTGCTGAGCTGCCGGCGAAGTGGCTTCAGGTCGGAGGTTGTCGTGTAGATCACTCCCATGCCGCGGGCAGCCATCGGCTCGAACTCGTCATCCACGAAGCGTTCGACATCTACAACGAGTCGGTTGGTTAGCGCACGAACCACAGTGGCGCCAGCTTGTGAGCCGGCGAAGAGCGCGTGGGTGTGATGGTCGGTCATGCGGATGATCTCCGCTTCGAGTTCGGCGTCATCCAGCAAGAATTGATCTCGTACGGAGGCTGGGATCTCGATGGCGTCGTGCGGGATATGTAGGACCGCCCAGGGCGGATAGGCCAGTTCGTCAAGCATTGCTTTCGACCGTATCTGATAACTGAGGCTTCCAGAGTCACTTAACTACGCGGGCTTGTCGCTTTGAAGCGGCCTTTCGACTGTTCGTGTCCTCATGGCATTCTCTCCCACGGTAGCTCAACGTCAGTGCGCCCGAAGTGCCCATAGCTCGCCGTCTGCGCATAGATCGGCCGCTCGAGCCCCAGCGACTCGATGATCCCCCTCGGCGTGAGTCGGAAGCGCTCGCGCACTAGGCCCTCTAGCTCCTCGTCCGGCCGAGTGCCGGTGCCGTAGGTATCGACCATCACCGACACCGGTTCGACTACGCCGATCGCGTAGGCGAGCTGAACCAGGCAGCGCCGCGCCAACCCACCCGCGACCAGGCTCTTGGCGATGTGCCGCGCCATGTAGGCTGCCGAGCGGTCGACCTTGCTCGGGTCCTTGCCCGAGAAGGCGCCTCCGCCGTGCGGGCAGGCGCCGCCGTAGGTGTCGACAATGATCTTGCGGCCGGTGAGTCCGGTATCGCCCTTGGGTCCGCCGACGGTGAAGCGCCCGGTGGGGTTGATCAGGGCCTCGAAGCCCGGGCTGCGCAGCTCTGCCTGCACGACCGGGTCGATGATGTGGCGCAGCACCTCGGCGCGCAGCGTGTCGGTGTCGATGGATTCGGCGTGCTGGGTGGAGAGCACCACCTTCTCGACCGCGACCGGGCGACCGCCCTCGTAGCGCACGGTGACCTGGCTCTTGGCGTCGGGCCGCAGCCAGGGCAGGGCGCCCGACTTGCGCAGCTCAGCCTGCCGACGCACCAGCCGGTGCGCGAAGCTGATCGCCAGCGGCATCAGCTCGGGTGTCTCATCGCAGGCGTAGCCGAACATCAGCCCCTGATCGCCAGCGCCGAGCTCGCCGTCAGCCCGGTCCACGCCCTGGCCGATCTCGCTCGACTGGTGGTTGAAGGCGATGCGGATCTCGCAGCGGCGCGGATCGATGCCGGTTGCGGCGTCGGTGTAGCCGATGTCGGCGAGCGTCTTGCGCACGATGCTTTCGGCCGCAGCCTCGATGTCGCGGAAGACCGCCTCGTCGCGCGTCTTGAATTCGCCAGCGACCACCACGTACTGGTCGGCGAGCAGGGTCTCGCAGGCGACGCGGGCGCTCGGGTCGCGGGCGAGAAAGGCGTCGAGGATGCGGTCAGAGATCTGGTCGGCGACCTTGTCGGGGTGGCCTTCGGAGACGGATTCGGAGGTGAAGAGGTAGGTGTGGTTCGTCATTGCTTAAAGGTCTCGATGGGAGCGGGCCGGCGCCGTGATGCGCCTGCCCGCCGGGGTTCCGAGGATCAACTGATTGTCCGATCGTTGCTGTCAGTCGGCGTCGGATGCGTCGTCTGTCATGGGCCAGTCCGGGGAGATGGTCATCGGCTCATCGGGGAAGATGACCACGGACCCGTCGTCGAGGATCTCCCGCAGTCGCTGATGTAGAAAGCCAGGATCTTCGATGGGCTTTGCATAAAACACCTTGGCAGTGGGACCCACCTCGGCCTTGACCCGGCGGGCTAGCTCGACCCCATCCCGGTGGAAGGCCTCCCAGTCCATTTCGTGCTTGCCGGACCAGGGGTCTGCCCTGCAAAAGCGCCCGTACCATTCATGCAAATCCTGGAAGAGGGCATCGGAGATCGGGTGCGGGCCATTCCATCCCCCCGAGTCCGCGCCCAAGGTGTAGCGCGAATCCACCCCTTCGACCCGACGCCAGGCGAACGCGTCGCCGTAGTCGGGAGAAATCATGTAGCTGGCGGTGATGCCGTCATCCGGCCCGTTCTTGTCGTCGTTGTGCATGTCTGCTCCTCTTTAGCGGCTTTGCCGATGTGGCGGGGGCCGCAAGCTGGATCAAATCCCCCCTGGCCCTGACTGCTTCCCGCCGGCACGGGCCGATGCCGGCAGGTGTTCGATTACACGACCGGCTTGCGGTCGTAGCGCACGATGTCTTCGCCGTCATAGACGAAGCGGATCGTCCAGCCGCGCTCGGCGGCGATGCGGTTGGCCGCCTCGACCTCGGTGTGCAGCTCGGCCGCGTAGTAGCTGCTGCCGGGGCAGTCGCCCTCGATCACGACGATTCCGAGCGCATCCATCAGTTCCGGGTCTTCGCGCAGGAAATGGTCGTAGGCTGCCCCCTGGGCGTCGCCGGTCTTGTAGTAGCGCTGCCACTCCTGGCAGGGATCGGGCGCCTCGGAGAGCCAGTCGTCGATGATCCTCTCGATGCTGGTCCGATCAGTGCCGCTGGCCTGCTGACACCACTCGAGCCACTCGTCCTCGACCTTCTCGTCGAGCGTCGCCTCGTCAAGTGCGGGATCCTCCTCGAGCAGGTGCTCGCGGTAGAGCGCCTGGATGGGGTCGTAGAGGTCGTAATGACTCTCGAGCATCGAGGCATCGACGTCGCTCGTGTCGCTGAAACCATAGGCGTCGTAGCGCGTGGTGGGCTCCTCGAAGTTGGCGTACGAGAGCGTGCGGAATTCGCTGACCTCGAATAGATCCCAAGTGCTGGCGGCTTCGGTCCAGGCGGTGTCGACCTCGGCATCGGACGCGGTGACCAGATCAAGGGGCAGGGCGATCGAGGCGCCGAACGAGACCAGCGCCTTGAGGAAAGTACGGCGATCCATGACGGTCTCCTCGTTCAAGCTGCGGCGGTGCCGACCGAGGCGCGGATGAGTGCCTCGGAGGCAGCCAGGATGGCCGTGAGTTCGTCGTCCGCCGGTGTTGCCGCAGCGCCGTCACGGCGCCACTGCCACTGCTGGCCGGACTGCTCGACGTGGTAGCCGTGCTTGGAGAGGTAGAGCCGGATCAGTCGCTGAACGGCCTTGATTGCTTTGTCGCGGGACATGTTCGCCTCCAGAACAGAAGCGCCCTCTTTAGCGGTATGCGTTTAACGTCCCCCGCAAGTGGGGCTAAATCAGGGACGGGATGCCGTTGCGGCATGGGTGAAAGACTACCGGGCGGGCCGAGCCGAAGGGAGAAATTCCCCGCAAACGGCGCTCGGCCGCGCTCGGGTGGGTGGCGATGCGCTAGCGCGAGAGGACGATGTCGGACTCGTGCCGGGCCGCCTCGGCGTTGGCCTTGGCGAGCGCTGCCTGCCACTCGCGGAAGAAGCGTTCGCCAAGCAGGTGACGGGCGAGCACCGCGCGGAGGTAATCGGAGAGCGGTTGCTTTGCGGCGTCGGCCAGGTCCTGCAGCTCGAGCTTGAGCCGCGCGGGCAGGAAGAGCTTGAGATCCTCCGTGGCCTTGCCCAGGTGACGGGCGTTGATCTCGCGGGGTGTCGGCCCTTCTTCGGTGGCGGTGCGCCGGGCGGATCGCATGATCTCGATCTTCTCCATCTCCTTGAGCCGCGCGCTCATTCGACGCTGCAGGTGCGCGAGTTCCACCCGACCGAACACGTGCTCGAAGAGAATCCAGCGCAGCACGTCGGGGCGGCTCGCGTCGTGCTGGGCGCAGAGCACATCGATGGCAGCGACCAGCTTCTCGGGGAGCCAGAGCTTGATCGACACCGCATTGGTACTGAAGTCCTCCGACTCGAGCGCGCTGGGGCTGATCTCGCTGATGTCGCCCAGAAACCGGGAGCCTCGGGTTGCATAAGGCCACATGATGATCTTCTCCTCGTGTGACCCGGCTCAACGCCAGCCCAGCCAGTGCGGCCGTATCGGGAGAGGCTCGCTCGACAGCTGACGCACGGGGGTGCCGGTATGCACAGGCGGGAAGGGATTGGGGAGGAACTTGCCGAGCGCCTCGCGCTGGCTGGGGGTCAGGCGCCGGTCGCCCGTGGATTGCGTGCTGATCATGGTGATGCTCCTCGCCCCCTGTT
>Ga0209605_1001671_pt1 | contig 23628 bp, 35 predicted proteins | sample AD_UKC035_MetaG_FD_184408 | JGI IMG/M metagenome (GOLD analysis project Ga0209605, IMG submission 184408) | Active sludge microbial communities of municipal wastewater-treating anaerobic digesters from USA - AD_UKC035_MetaG (SPAdes) (version 2) | ecosystem: Engineered > Bioreactor > Anaerobic >...
CGGCGAGAGCCTTTTGCTCATCACTCGGACCCATCATCAGAGGGGCAGGAGCCATGTCACCACCTGCGCCGAGCGGCATGATGGCATTCTTGCGACGCGGGTCGCTCATGTCGATGCTCAAAGGACCGTTCATTTCCCACCTCCTGATGCGACCGCCTGCTGACGTGCCGGATTGCCGTAGATTGCAGAAGCAAAGCGTTCAATGCCCTGCCATGCCGAATCCAGACCTTGTTGAGTGATGCCTCGTTCTGCTTGTCCGAGGGAAGCAAGTGCATTCGCACCGCCTGTCGCCAGAGACTGGCCTGCCGTGTTTGCCCTTGAGAGGGCGTCGTTGGCCTGCATTTGATTGGCGAACTTCTTCTCTGCGAGCGCGGCCTGAAGCTGGGCGTTGGAGTTCTGCACTGCATTGGCCTGTCGAGCGCTGCCCAGAGTGCCGCGAGAAGCGTAGTCGCCGCCGATTTTGGCGGCATTCATTTTTGCCTGCAGGATCGCCGCGTCCTCCAAACCCTGGTCCACCCCACCCGACTGCGCGAGCGCAGCCAACCCGGCGCGCTGAGCATCATTCGTCCGCAATCCCCGCGAGGTCTCCTGGCCGATGGCCTGTGCACCACCACCGAAGGCCGTGTTGAGGTTGTTGTTGGTGCCCGCCACCTGAGAGAGTTGTCCTGACCCAAAGGCCGAAGATGCAGTCTTGGCGACGTTCTCGATGTAGGGCCGTGCCCAAGAGGGGATGGCCTCTACGGTGGAAGTCTTACTACCACCCTTGTAGAAGATTGTGATTTTCATTGAGAGTCCTTTCTCAGCCCAGTAGAAGCAGCACGCGCCCGTCGGCGCCTGCTGTACGTTGAGCGCCGCCGTCGCCCGCACCGGAGCGGTCGCCGTCTGCACTGTTGCCAGGCGATGTGCCCGAGCCTGAAAAAATCGATGCACTGCTCGCGCTGCCGAGGTAGGACGAGCCTCCACCGCCGCCGCCCGTCGTGCCGGTGGACGGGCCGGCCTGGTTCGGCTTCGGCCGCAACGCGCAGCACACGGCGCTGCTGAGCGAGATCCCCGCGCAGGCGCTCACCTGAAGCGGCGCGCGAAATTTGCGGCTGAGCTGCTGCGATAAACGGCGCTGAGCCGCGTTGCGGCAACGGGAATGGAATTACGCCCAGCGCAAAGCCCCTGACCAGGGTCAACCGATCTCGATCATGTTGACCGTGTCAACGAAGCCGCTGCCGGTGATGCCTGAGAAGCTGCGCGTCCCGCTCTGAACGCCCAGTTCCTCAAGGATCCGGAGGGCAAAGTACGTGGGCGGGTTGGTCACGTAGAGGCGCGAGGTCATCCCGGCGTAGGTCAGCATGTTGTTGCCGTTGTCGCGCGAGCTCCAGAAGGCCAACAAGGCGCTGGATGCACCCGTAGGGTTCGCCAGGGCCGGCGCGGTGATCTCCGCGGACGTAGTCTGGTCGTAGGCCCCCACCTGAAGCACCGAGAGCGGCGCCGAGCCGCGGTACACCGCGGTGGCGAAGTAGCCCAGGTTCACCGGGAAATTGGTGTGGTTGGCCGCGGCGTTGCCCTCGGCGTACAAGGAGGAGTAGAGCGCGTGCCCGAAGCCGTGGCCATCGAGGTGGGTGGCGAAGCGCGTCCACCCTGAGGGAGCCTCGCCGGCCGCTCCCGCTGAATTGACGAGCTTGAGCAGCACCAGGTCGCCCGTGGCCACAGAGCCCAGCGTGTCCAACGCGGACGAGATGAACGTCGGCGGCGTTCCGCCTGGCGCGCCGCCGGCACCCAGTAGAAGCCGCTTGACGGCTGCACTCCCAACATGCAGTTTACCCATGATTGAGCTCCTTCCTCATGACAACATAGGCTTCCTTGTAGCCTGAAATTTCTTTTGGAAGAGTCTTTGCCCAACCTCGACGACCCCATTGTTCGACGGCGGTACAACCTTGTTCAAGGGCAAACTTTTCCAAGTCTGCATGCAGATGCGCAATTGATTTGAAATCATCGGCCTCGTGAAGAACGATGTGCAACGTTTTATGACGCGCATAGGTGAGAATTTGCGTGAGAACAACTCCCACAATGGTTGTGAGGTTGTCATCGGTGAGCAGCCATAGCTGAGATGCACCATTCACCAATGACTTATGCCAGTCACAGAGTTTTGATTCACCCGCACCATGCGAAAGGGCACGAGTCAGGCGGTCCGAGACTAGGGGCCAGTAGACCATGACCTCTTCGGGATGGATTGGGTGGATTTTCATTGGACTGTTGGTCTTTCTGTGTTATGTTGAGCGGATCCTTCCATGGGGTCCGGCTTCGGAGAGAGTTCTTCAACTTGCTTGCGCAGTAGTTGGTTCTCAGCTTCCACGACCATCAAGCGAGCTGCAATGAAAGCAGATTCTTGCATTGCGGTGTCGCGTTGATTGGTCAGGATGGTGATCAGAGCTTGAACTTCTTGCATTGTGAATACCTACCAGAGAATTGTTGCGCAGAAGTGGACCCAGGCCTCTGCCAGGAGACCACCGAAGATGGAAAACAGGACGTCTTTTGGATCCACAGTGCCGCGAGTTTTTCCAGTGGCATCATCGTATTCCTTGAGAAGACCAACCAGGATGGCAACAACAAAGCCACCCCCTTGGATGAATAACGCGGGGAAAATACCGGCAGCAAAGCCGCCAAGCATGTGGAGTTGTTTGTCTTTTGCAATAAACATTTGATCTCCTAGATCAAGAGTTTGCGCCTTTGATTACAGCAAAGTTAAACACTCTTGCAGTGTTTGCCGAAGCTGACCCCAATGGATTGATGATTCGGACGGTGAAGGCACCGGTTGTCACGTTTGTCACATCCAAACCCAGTTGATCTGAGCCGTTGAATCCGGACACCGGGGTCAGCACGATGTTGTCGTATTGAGTCACGACACTGTTGTTGACCACAAACTCTGTTACTGTGTTGGCACCCAGAGAGACCGTGAATCCCGTGATTTGGCCAGTGGGCCTGTCCAAAGTGACTGCGGTTGATTCGCTGGTTACCTGTGTGACGACTCCACCGGCGCCTGTTCCGTAACCAAGCCCGAGTGTCGTGCCGACGAGCGAGAGCCCCAGCATGGACACCATTCCAGTGGATCGTGAGACACTGAGAGGATTGTCTTGGAAAGTACCTGAGTCGTTGTACCGCTTCAGAACAAAGTCAGCGGTGGTGTCAGGTGTGAAACCATGAAACCAGTAGCGAACACCGCTGTTTTGATACTCCACCCAAGCCTCATGGGCGGTATTGGATCGCTGGAGGCGCAACCGGCCTCCATTGCTGAAACCACCGGTACTGTTCAATGCATTTGCAGTCAGGTCTTCATAGAAGGTGACTGCTGCAAATCGACTGATGTCGAAAGCCAACTGAGGAGCCGCATTGTTGACAATGTAGAAACCCAACGTCGCGTAGTCGCCTGAGCTGGACTGTGTGGACCGGATGAGGGCACCGCGAGCGCTTGTCGGATTGGGACGCAACTCCAGCTGAACTGCAGTGCTGACAGTCGTTGCAACAGGATTTCTTAGGGACAACGCAGTGAACACGCTGCCTGACACTGACTTGGAGATGGCCTGAATGTCTGTAATGGTGCGAGTCCCATCCGCCAGTACGTACTGTGTATGGGGATCCCCTGCCGCAACGTGAGCAGCTATTGCTGCGGCGACATCGGCCGCTACCTCTGCTGCAGTGTGATACTGCGGGTGAGGGTCCAATGCGGCCACGTGTGCAGCAATTGCGGAAGCTGCTGTACCCACCGGATCATAGAGGCCATCCGCTTCAGTCGGGAGCAAGCCCGTCTTGTTGTTGAAGGCGCGGGCTAGCTCTGCCAGGAAGAAGTCAAGCTCTTCGTTATCTGTCCTTGGAGGCACGAATCTCATCGCCGGGACTCCTCTTTCAGCTCGATGGCAATGAACGGTAGTGACAGTCGGCCATCTGTATTTGACCGACACTGAATTCCAAAGGAGAAGATTCGTCCGTTGGTCTTCAGCTTCTGAATGTATTGTGCATGCGTTGCGACACCACCGTCCAGAGAAGGCTTGGTGGGTGTGAAGGTGACCTCCACGTTGTTCGTGTTGCCGGGATCGATCTCGAGTTGACGACCATCAGGTACGAATGTGCCGCCACTTCCTGTTGATACAGCATCGTCGATGATGGGCTCGATGCCTGCGAGTGCCGGGTAGACGTTCTGCGAAGCGAGCTTGATGTCGTAGTCGGATGTGTTGTCCGGGAGCATGAACAAGCCTGTGATGAGCTTTGCCGCCGAGGGGTCTTCACCCATCATGAGACGGTTCTTCACCACCCATTGGTAGTACCCTCGAAGCACGACGCCACTCTGAACGTTCACAGTGAACATGCGAAGCGGAGTATGAGCCACCACAGAGGAGATTGACGTCTCTCGACCATCACCCCCGTCAAATTCCACGAGGTAAGCATTGTTCGCCAGTCCGTAGAGGACTTCCGTACCAGGGATGAACTGCGCAATGATCGCACCAGTCGTGCCAGTCCGAACAAGCTGGTTGCCGGGGAAGCAGACACGCGCGCAGGGCAACTCGCGGAACGTCAGACTATTGTCCTTGTAGTTCCAAACCATAGCCAGCGTGGCCCCATCGGCGTTACCGGCAGGCGGGAACCTGCGCGAGCGGTAGTTGATCCAGATCTCCTTGTACCGCCGATTGATCGTAACGTGGGTCTTGCCCAGGTGAGCGCGATCAACGTCGTTCAGGAAGAAGTCCCGAGCACGTCCTTCGACGATCGACTCGAAGCTGCCCGATCCGTTGTGGATGTAGATGTCGTTTGCATCGATGACCAAATGCTTGTTGTCGAACTCCACCACACAGTTCTTGTTGAGAATGCCGTGGTCCTGCGAGTAGGCTTGTGCCTGCACGAAGCCGTTGTTCACAGAGAGCGTATGAATCGAGTCCAAGCAGTACACGAACATGCTTCCACGAAGCTCAGCCATGTCGGTGATCGGGGTCTTCGAGTTGAGCTCAAACGAATCGGCCAACGCAGCAGTGTCGCCCGGTTCCCAAGTCTGAGGGAACGAGCCTACAGGTGCAGGCACCGAGACTCGGACCGTGACAGGTGCGGGAGTGACGTTCACGCCGTCGTTGATCGTCAGGTTGCCAGCGACCAGCGAGTACCCGAAGGTCTTGATGACTTGCGCCGAGACGGTATTGCCGTCATAGTTCCACCCAGGGAACTGGCGGAACTTAGTATCTGTGGCACTCTCATCTTCGAGACAATACACGGGAGTATGAACGCCGTCGTTAAAGAACACCGCACGACCACCGCCGAAGAGACCGCCTTGCCACTTGGTCGTGGGATCGAGGTACCCCTCGGAGGGATACGTGGCGTCTAGATCCGAAGAGAAGTCCGCTGCTGTGAACTGTTCGCCTGCGGTCGTACCGCCGGAAGGCTTCGGGGTCAGTGCCCAGATGTGTCCATCAGACTTCGCGACCATAATGACAGCGCCATCTGTACGCGGCCAGAAGAGCGCTTCGAGCGCGTTGGAGATAGACGAGGCCACCGTCAGGCGAACCTCGTCACCAGGGATGCCGATGATACGACCATCCCGGAAGCGAACGTTGAGCGCATTTGAGAATGCATTCGGAGGCGTGAGCAACGAAGGAGGATCCGGGATCACGCCGATCTTGGCAAGGTCTTTGATTGGAACAATCGGCATGACTGTCTCCTAGTTTGGTTGAATCACATAGCCTCTTCGGCACTCTTTGAGGGCCTCTTGGAGTCGGACTGCTGCGGCAGCCTCCCCTGCAAGAAATTCTCCATCCTCCCGATAAAGTCCCGCTCCAGTGCTTCCTGCTCCTCGTGGCTGAGAGGCGGAGCCTTCGACTTGACTGGACGGTCGGATTGGACGCTCGCGCAGCTGGCGCACAAGAGCGTCATGCCGAGCAGTAAGCTTCTTGAGAGCTTCATGTTTGTCCTTCCTTGCTTCTTCTTTGGCTTTCTCTAGATCAGCTTTCAGCCTGTCGATCTCAGATTGGTTTTCCAGTTGGCATTCAGCCTTACCTGCTGCAAAGCCTTTGTCATGCACATTATCGTACAGAGTCCAAACCAGAAGACCCACCGACAATAGACTACCAACCCAGATGGAAAGCTTTCGGAGAATGGCACTTGATTTGAATGCGAGTTTTATTGCCCCAAACATTTCTTGTATTCCCCTTCACGTCGGATCGTGAGACCGCGTAGAGGAGACCCCTTGAACTTGTCCCAACGAAGGATTTGCTTGCAAGCTTCAAGGTATTCTTCTCCATTGAGCTTCTTCACCAGAGTTGAACTGCAGAAGGCACCAACACCGATGTTGTATGCCAGCGACAGATACGCATCGAATTCGTACTGAAAGAGCGGAACCTTGATGCATTCCTTGATTCCCTTCGCGTGTTCTTCTGCATCTGCCTGAAGACGGATGAGAGCGCGAACGGGGTCGGTCTTGTCCCCGGACTTCACATTCTTTGTTGCCCCGAAACCATTTGTGGGGACATCCCCTGGCACGGGAGGTTTGGCAACAGGTTCGTAGCCCTCGTAGGCAGCAATCCCAACGAGCGTGCTTGCGGAGAGAATCAACGAACCGATGAGCGTTCGCTTCATCATTCCGAACTCCCCTTCCCCTTTCGCATCACATCTTTGACGATGATGACAAGCTTGTGGGCGATCATGAGGACCGTGTAAACCAGGGTCGCCCACAACAGGATGTCTGATACGGGGTACCCGGCGATCGATGCCGTGGTGACCGAGATGGGCGCACCAAGCTTGGCAGCAGCTGATGCAGCGGTTTCTTGGGATGTTTCTTTAAGCATAGATTCCTCTTATCCTTCTAGGACTGCGACCTCAGAGATAGTGACGGCCGGGCCTGTAGTTGGGGAGTTTAGAATAACATACGCATGCGCAGTATCTGTGCTCCCAAATCCTGTGGTATAACCGCTTCCACCAGCAATCTCAGTTCCATTTCGAGTAAGCGACCAAGAACCATCTGTACTGTCCATGATCAACTCAAACACTTGCGAGCCTATGTAATTGGAACCACTTGTTAGGTTGACTGCTGTGAGTCCAACTCCTGGCACAATAAGTTGCGCCACAATGGTATTAGAGAAACCCGAAACAGTTGTACCCGCGCCGATTGCGATGATCTCGAGATATACAACAGTATCCTCGTTAGGGCCAAGAGGATCCTGCATAACGGCAAGAGCTACAGAAGCCGTTTCAGCGCTGGCACCACCGGTGGGAATTGCGAGACCGTCTGGAAATGACAATCGCAAGGCAATTCGACTCGCAGCACTGAGGCTGTTCAATGGATTTGGATCGTAGGTGAGCAGCGAAGTTCCATCAGCACCGAAGCCAACAAGACCAGTGAGGACTCCACCAGACACTTCAGGCTCAAGATTCACAAATGGTGAAGCCCAAGCAGCACCGCCAAGTTCCGGAGCAAGACCGTCAAGGGGCGCATTGATTAGGAAAGTGTCCTGGAAGACCTCCACCAGCGGAGGAACACCTGATACTGTGATGTAATCCTCTTCTTCGTGAACATCACCACCACTGGCGTTGGTTGCGGTGAGCCTCACCGTGTAGGTTCCATCGGCCTCGTAGGTGTGAGTTGGATTTTCCAGACGAGAGTATTGTCCGTCACCGAAATCCCAGAACCAGCGAGTGGGTGTTCCGGTCACGTTGCTTGTGAAGACAACCTCCAGAGGCGACTCACCGGAAACAACATTGGCAGAGAAACCTGCTGTGAGAGACAGTTGTCGAATATTCGAGCCGAAGATTACTTCTTTGGTTTGGCTCTGCTCTGCGTTTGATCCGCCGCGACCAGTGAACGTTCCGTCATCTTGGTTCACTCCTGAGAAAGCGTGGAAGCTCCCGCCGTCATCCTCTAACACTGGAGTCTGAAAGGAGCCGCCTACGTCTTGGTTCTCAAGCGTGTAGTTCTTCTGGTCGCTCAAACGTTGGTGCGTGCTTGAGCGGGGAGTGGTCATTCCACACCTCTCATCTGGTGTCCGTTTTCAACCGTATGCCTTGCATGGCAGTTATGACAAAGGACTTCGCATTTTTTGAGTTCTTTCACGATATCCTCCCATGGTAGTGAGTGCATACGCTTATTGTTACGGCTTAGTCGTTTGTCTTTCTTGTTTGGATCCTTATGGTTGAACGTCAGCTGTTCTGGAGTAAATGACTCTTCCCATTGGCACTCTTCGCTTTCGCAACCAGTTTTCATTTTGATCTTTTGCAACCAACGAAGTTTATTTCGCGTTGATCGAGTTTGATTGCAGACGCTTCTGTCTATAGAAGATGGATCTGTATGGATACCACGAGGATGTACTGGGATGGGTGGAATTTTCATGATTAGATCATCCCACCGGTAGCCACATTCATTTGGACGTTACCGCCCTTTGCGCGTCGGAACCTTTCTTCACGGTTCAGGTCATCGATGATGCTCGTGAAGCGCTTCTCGTAGCGTACTTCCATCCCTTCATGATCTAGGAATCCTGCCAGGTGGTAGATCGAACCGTAGAGGACGATTCGCTCGTTGCCATCGATCAGCCAGTTCCAGAGAGGCGCGCCTTGGTATTGCACAAGGTTGACGGTGCCGTCGATCTCATCGGCCAGAGCATCCGCAGCGGCCACCCCGACATCATCGTTGTCGAAGGCGGCAACAGAGTCGCCACCCGAATCATATACGATGTTGAGGAATCCATTCGGGGTCGTGGTGCCATCCCAAATCGCCAGCGTAAGCTGGTCGTCCCATTGCCGGGAGGTATCGTAGTTCGAGGCAACAACTGCGTACACCGAGGAGTCACCCACACCAGGGGTTTCAGGATCGGTGTACCGCTCGGCATGCGACAGCCTGCGGTAGTAGTGGATGCGAAGAGTTTCACCTTCATCCAGCTTCGGATAGACATGCAGGAGCGACCCGCTCCAAGCATATCGATGTGTCCTGTAGTGCTCGCCTCTCTGAAGGAAGTTTCGAATCTCAGAGACCTCATCGAACATCGCATTGATCTTCCCCGTCGCACGATCAACGTGGGCAACGTAGATGAACTCAATCATGTCTGAAGGGATTTGAACGGTGGAGAAGTCTTGATTGAAAGAGTTCGAGGACGCTGAGATGATCAAGTCTCGGGTGAATTCCATCGGAGGAATTCGAAGCTTGCGGCAGGCATCGTCAACTGCGTACTGCACGCAGTCGGCAATCACCGTGTTGGAGACCACTTCCGTGGAATTTTGGTTGGCCCACGAGCGAACCTTCGCGAGCAAGTCAGTGTAGGCACTCATGGGAAACTCCTTTAGACCTTGTGGGACATCAACAGATACGGGTAATCTGACTTCACGATGGCCAGCAACCGCTTACCGTTGGCAGGATTGGAATTGAAATTGGGGGCATGGACGTCCAGCTTGTACTTCGTGAGGATATCGATTGCCACGATATCCGGAAGGGTGAACGCAGGTCTCCAATGGGACTTGTGCAGGTTGTGACGATTATCCCACTGCTTTTCACGCGATTCTGCCGCATGCTGCAAGTACGGCGTGATGTCCTGGTTGAGCCGGAAGTTCTTTGCATCTGTCGCAACTGTGAACGAGCCAGGGTCTTCGTCAATTGATTTCCATGGCATCACACATTACTCCAGACAATACCAGCTAGCTTTCCTGCTTGGGAAATGCTACCAGCTTGGTACAGTGTGGTGGCCACGTCGGCGGCGACATCGATGGTGGCGGCGGCGCCAGCATCGTCCACGTAAGAGAAAGAAGTCATCTTCCCTGCGGCACTGATTGTGATCGAGAGAATGGCAGAGGCGTGATACAGCTTCTTGGCGCCAGTGGCGCGGGTGGTGGCGAGAATGTCCATGTGAACTCCTAGCAGTAAATTTCTTGAGGAAGCATCATTCCGTTTGCACGGCGAGACATGATGCCGAAGATGAGCTTGTCCCATCCCCTGAGGCCCAGGTCGCGGGAGTACTTATTCTCGACAGTTTGTTTTGCGTTGTTCTTGATGTCTTCGATTGACCTGTGATGTAGGGTATTCACAGGAATGTCTTTCAAATGTTTCAAGACCATGTCTGCCAAGGCGGCAGGATCCTTGTACGGGAAGAGGAGCCCATTGAAACCGTGCTTGATGACTTCTCTCACAGGACCGGTGTCAGAGCCGAGGACAAGTTTTCCTTGCCCCATGACTTCGAGGCAGGACCACGAGAGCACGCCGGGGTGGTTGTAGTGGACATGAACCTTGGAGTGTTGGATGACTCTCATCCACTGCTCGTGGGGAATCTTGTCGAAGAAGGTCACTCGTTCCCACGGGAGGCCCTTATAGGCGTCAATCAAAAGCGACTTCCAGTCGTCAAAACCGGGCGGGGTGGGGTCGTAGGTTCCCCTCGGGCTGCCGACGATGAACGCGCGGGCTTTTGGATTGCCGGCGAGAATCATCGTGAGTGCCTCGACGAAGTGGTGGAAGCCCCGGGAGGGCTCCAGTGAGCGCGCCGAGAAGGTGACAACAGGGTCTCCGACCTTGACGTCGGTGATGTCGAACGGTTGGTATGTTCCCGTATCCACACCTTCATGGATCACTTCGATCTTACCGTGAAATTCCTTGGGATGGAGATTCTTCTGCCAAACCAAGGGTGAGACTCCATGGTCACAGTTTGCAAGTGCATGGAGCCGGGACATGTAGTCCAGATGAACCTTTGTGAAGTCATTCTCTGTCGGAGGGAAGTTCTCATCGAAACCGATGGAGGCACGCTCGACACCGGGCTTCGGAGGCTTGTAGAGCTCCATGTGTTCACAGAAGTGAACCAGAGTGACGTCAGGGAAGTGGTCCTTCACATACATCGTGGACAACCAACCGGGGTGTGCAACGATGATGTCTGGCTCCCAGCCTTCTTTCCGGAAATCCAGAAGGGCCTGTAGGAAGCCTCGGGCATGAAGGAGATTGATTTCCATCTGCCACAGGTATTTGTTCTCGCCGAAGCGAATCTTCTCAGGCTTGTATTCGTAGCCGTAGATATTGTCCCACGACCAGCCATGATTCTCAAGTCGATGACCGATCGGGTCATTCTGAAGGATGCGGCCATCGGGTACGACGATTCGAACATCCCATCCTTCTCGATTGGACCACTGACTGGCAATGTGTCCAAACTGCCCCGGGAAACCAGGGTGAGTTACGACGATCTTGGGGCTCATTTGTTCTCCTCTTGAGCTCAGACTCATTCCGGAAAATGGAGGAGCCGAAGCCCCTCCACTCTCGATCATTTACGCGGTCGTCTTGCTGACGGTCGCGTTGCCGTAGCTGGATAGCGCCGATGCGACGATATCCAGTGCGGCTTGCACTGCGGTCACCGAGGTCGTTGCCGAGGCAGGACCCGAGTTGAAGATCACCGGGAGCGCACCCAGCAGGGTGGACAGTTGGGTTGCCAGAGATTCAGCGGTGTCACCACCGCCGAGACTCAGGTTGGCTGCAGCCGTGACTGCGATCTTGGTGGTTGCCATGGATCAAGCTCCGTTCAGTTGGGTGATCAGGCCGACAGCGTCGGGGTTCTTGCACTCCAGCGTGCCTTCTTCCACGATCTGACCGATGGTCGAATCGCCGAGTTGGCCCAGCGGGATTTCCTTGAGCGGACGCAGGGTGGCCCACGCGAACCACATCGGATCGTAGACGAAGCCAAAGAAATTGGCACCGCCTTGCGTGACACCCGAAATGGTGCTCGACAGACCCATGATGTAGTTCGGAACCACGGTCACTTCACCGAAGTCCGACATGTACACGTCCACCGATTGACGCAGACGACCTTCTTCGTCGATGTTCCGACGAACGTTGCCACCCGAACCGATCGAGGTCGCGCTCGTGGCATGAGCACCGGCGATCTGAGCACGCGAAGAGAACGCGCGCTTGTTGGCCGGAGACAGCATGACCTTCGAAGCCTTGCCACCCTTTTCGTAGATGCTCTGCATGAGAACGTCCACGTTCGAGAGTTGAATGGCACCGACCGAGGCAGTCGTGACAGCCGTGTAGGTACCCGCGATCCCGCCACCAGTGTTCGCCGGAGCGGTGTAGCCGCTGGCGAAACCGACTTCGACGTTCACGTTGGCCCATGCCTGATAGCCACCGAAGGTACGGGTACCCGAACCATTCGAGGATTGGTTGGTGGCGACTGCGCCGAACTCTTGGTCACGCTTGAGCTCGATGCCGCGCTTCTTGAGTTGGTAGGCGTACTCGTCGGCAACACCCGCCTGATCCACAGCCTTCTTCGTGCCGGTGACGGTCACGGTCTTGCTGTTGATCTGAGTGTAGTTGCCCAGACGCGTGCGATCCGGCTCTTGCGATTGAGCAGCCGTTTGCGTGCTGTACGACACGCCTTCGGCCACTTGACCCGCAGTCGGAGTCGCGAGCGCATCGGTTTGCCATTCGTGCAAGATGGCCTTCGCCTTTGCACTGCCGATGGAGGCGAGGAACGGAGTCTCTGCGCGAGAGATCATCGAGATGAACGACGCCAGGTCTTCCTTTTCGGAGACGTTGGAGGCGTTGCCGGTTGCGACCGACGAACGTGCGGCAGCCTTCGGGCCACCTGCTGAGAAAGTTTGACCAGCCATGTTGATTCCTTTCAGTGAATCTTGGTTGATTAGTGCTTCTTGATTCACTGTGAATGGTTACTGGCCTACGAAGAAGCCTCACTCACAGGTAGCCCGAGTTATTGAAACCGGTGCTTGATCATGCCTTTGAGGAAAGCATGTTGTTCTTCGGCTGAGCCCGCGCCCGAAAGCACCTTGGAGCGAAGATTGGCCTTCTGCACCTGTTCGCGCTTTGCGGGAGTGGCACTCACTCCTGTCTTCAGAGGTGTCCGCTTGACCGGAGGATTCTTGGTTCGAACCTTCTGGCCGCTTTCCAGCCGTTGCCGGAGGACACGGTAATCGTTGATGAACTTCACGATTCGAGCATCGTAGATCTGATCCAGCAGTTCTGCCGGGAGACCTTCTTTGATGGCGAATTCACGCATTGCGGTCGCCATCTTCTTGTCAAAGCCTGGGAGAAGCTTCTTCGCATCTTGAGCGAACTTCTTGGCCAGCGTCTCCTTGTTCTTTGCTTCTTGAGCTTGAACGGTTTCGATGACAGAACGAAGCTTCCCTTCGCGGTTGTTGCGAGCCAGCCAGTACTGCTCCTGCAGTTCTTGCATTTCTTCCCGCTTCTCACGCGCAGTGAAGGTATCTCCAGTGGACTTCGCAGCTTCCATGGCCTTCTTCGCTTCGCCATACTTCGAGGCGATTGCGTTCTCGGCAGCCATGAGCTCACCGTGAAGAGCCTGACCGAGCGTGAAGAGATCGGCCATCGCTTCTTGTTGCTTCGTCCCGACTTCACCTTCGGCACCTTCGAGAGCAGCTTCGCGAGCTTCGATCTCGGATTTCTTGATGGCCAGATCGCGGAGTTCACCGAGAGTCATCTTGGCGACAACGTCCTTGCCATCGTCATCCTTACCTGTGACGACCGGGAGAGCGAATTCCCAATCGACATCATCGGAACCTACCTCAGCTGTAGCTTCCTCTGAGGATTCAGTCTCTTCAACTTCTTCATCGGCGCCAAGCTCAGGGACTTCGTCGCTTTGATCTTGAGCGTCTTCGGGAGCTTCTTGATCGTCAGCCTCTTCATTGTATTCCTCCAGTGTCTGCGGCTTTTCAACCGCACCACCACGGGCTTCAGCATCCATCTGAGCCTGTGCCTGCGCCATGACAGGCGAGGAATTGCGGACGTATGCCGCGAGGTCGAATCCACCGCCGACGTCGCCGCCAGAACCACCATCATCGAAGTCAGCCGAACTGATTCCTTCCGGCGCACCTTGAGGCGCGTCTTGCCGGACTTGGAGGTCCGGAACCGAATTGCCTTTCATTCCCATGTTACTTCACCTTCTTCTGGTTGTTGGCAAGTTCTTCCTGCGCTTTGGTGAATCGATTCTCGATCACGTCGCGAGACCAAGCCAAGTTCACAAGGCTGGGAGCAAAGCTCACCATGCGGCTCGTGCTGTTGGATTGCGCGGCTTTGATCATTTCGCTCACCAGTTGATCGGTCGATTCGTCGATCACTTTCAATACCAGTTGAAGGTCATCAGGTTTGTGCATCATCTTCTCCGTTTTCACCCGTCTCTTCTTGGGTGGGTTTTTGGTTGGCTTGCATCGTGGTGATGTTTCTGCCAAGAGTCTCCATGCCAAGGAGCGTTTCCTTTACCGTACCGAGCGCCATGGCCGATTGGTAGAGGTATTCCCGTTTCTTCACTTCTTCGGGAGCCGAGGTCAGCCATGCTTGAAAGTAGCTGCTCAGAATGTCGATGAAAACTTGATCGAAGAAATCGGCACGAAACCTTTGCGAAGTAGTTCCGTTCAGAAGGGCCTTCTGGCCAATGCGGTGAAGCTGTTCCTCTGGAGAAACATTCTTCGCATCGGCAGCCATTTGCAGCTTTTCCTTTTGCCCCTGAACGTACTTGTGGGCGATGAGCGGTGGGGGTCTCTTGCCACCGTCCTTCGATTGTGATGGGTTCATGTTGTCCTTTGTTTGTTGGAGGAGCCGAGTTGCTAACTCGCCGCCATTGTCGGGCAAGCGTGCACTCCTCTTCTATAGGGGCCGTCTAATCCAACCTACTGAGGGATTGGAACGTTTTGCGTGGGATCGGTGAGCTCGGTCCCTTCGGTCGGCGGGGCGCCTCCCTCGGGCGAAGCCACAGTGACCTCAGGAGAATCCAACGAAGATGTGGTGGATTGCTGGATGAAGTCGAAGGCCTTCTGAAGAAGCGCATCGAACGGGATCACATTTGTTGGCATTGAGACACTCTTCTCGGCAGCCTTGATGGCCAGATCGGCCCACTTCTGCTGGGAGGCATCCATCGCAATTGCAAGTTGACGTGCATTGTCTTGAATGGCATTCTTCGACTGAATGTTTGTGAGGGTCACAGTGCCTTTTCGCTGCTCGATGTCCATGCGTTGGATCTCTTGCTGCTGTTGCTGTTGAATCTTCGCAGCTGCTGCCTCATCGGCACGACTCTTTTCTGCCTGGGCTTTGAACTCAGGGGTATTCGGGTCCACGATGTAGTCCAGCGGGTTGAGGTTCATGGCTGCAATGGTCTGCGTGGCAATGTTTGCAGCAGCCATCGGCGACACAACGGAACCAGCACCTGCCTGTTGAAGAGCAGGGAGAATCTGAGAACCAACCACTTGGAGCTTCTTGATGGTGCTCGAATTCCCGAACTCACCCACATCCACGTCGGGAGTGAGAGACATTTCTTCGGGAAGCGTGGCGGGATCAACCACACCTGCCTCACCCCACATGTCGAGATAGGTGATCTTCTTGCCGGCCATCTTCTCTCGAAGCATGGCATACACGCCATCGAGAAGCGGCTTGAAACCAGTCTCCACGAAGCGACGTGCCATGTATTGCAGTCGAGTTTGCGATGCGCTTTGGACGCGTTGGAGCTTCTCTTCGGAATTCCCCGACACATAGAGCGTGTCATTGAGACCTTGGGCAGCCTTCGAGAGGCCAGTTGCCTGCTCCTTGGAGATCTGCATGTTCTCCAGGAGAGGAACCGTGCCGGAGGAGATCGTATCTGGTGCAAGCGGGAAGACGGCGTTCTGAGGATTGCCTGTGGTCGGGATGATCTGCTTCGGTCGCATGTTCTGAAGGGTACCGAAGTCCACGACGTTTGGATCGGCCAGCTTGGGAGAATAGTTCGTCATGTAGACGTTCTCCACGAAGCCACGGAGAACCGCAGTCGTGGCAAGCGTCGTGGGTCGAACCATGTCGGCTCCACTCAGACCATTGAATTCGTGAGGGATTTCGAACGGAACCAGACAAGCCAGGTTGATGTGGCTGATGTCTTCCTCTTCGAGGATGACGTCTCCGACGGTCACGAACTTCTTGAGCTCTGCAATGCCGTCACCGTCGCGGTCGACTCGCATCCATGAGTGAACCTTGTAGACCGGGAGGTTGGCTTCTTCCAGAGTGGATCCGTTGATCTCTCCTGCAGTCACATAGGACGAATCGCCTGCCAGACGTTTCCGAGCGGCACGTTCTTCATTGAAGTGAACGATGAAAGACTCAGAACCCCCTGCTGCATCGCTGAGGGCATCGAAGTCCACTTCAACATCCGGATAGTTCTGCCGAATATCCGAGCGGGTTGATTCTTCGAGGACGCCGATGTAGGTTGCATCGTAGAGCGTCGTTGCATCTTGTGAGATTCTGAAGAGCTCGGGTCTCACGTTCTTGAGAACGATACGACACTTGTCCTTCTTGGTTCTCACCCGGACATTGTGATGCACGATGGTGAGGATTTCCTCCCCATCTTCCCCCTGAGTGACCTCTGCGGTCGGCTCATCCTCCGAGATGATCTCCAGAGAACTGTCCCCTGCAAGCATGAGGTCCAGTGAATTCTGGTCGATTTCTTCGAATTCTTGGAACTTGTACTCGTATTCTTCGACGAAGTCCCAATGGATGATGGAATTCTTCCACATGAGAGCCGACTTCATCCACGTCGAGAGGACCGCCCAGCCTGGATTCTTGCGGAAGATGGTGTCATTGAGTAGGTTGGAGGCAACACTTGCGGCTGCATATGCCGTCGGTGTCTTCTTGTGGGGAATGAACTTGGCGAGTTTGTCATTCGACATGAGCAACTCGGAGAGAATGGCGAGGTAACCCTCCACCACTTCCACGGTGTCGGAGGAAACGATCTGAGAGACGCCCTGAGGAGCCAGGTGACCCTGAGAAATCATTCCATACTCGTAGGTTGCCTTCTGGCGTTCAGCTGTGAGATCAGAAGTTTCGAGCCATTTGCCGACACTGTTCACCAAGCCCTGGTCGATGAGGTCCAGAACCCCATCATCGCTTACGGGATTGTATTCTTGGGGTGACATTCGATGCCTTTCTTTTGCGTGCGACCTGGGAGATACTTCACTTGAAGCGGAAGTCTTGAGTTGAGGGAGAACTTGCAGGCGATCTTGACGGCCTTCTTCATGTTTTCGAGAGTCCTTTCTCCGAGAGCCTCGTAGGCTGCTCTCACGAAGGGAGTGCCCGAACCTGCGGTCATGAGGCCAGAAGGAATCCGCTTGGGTTCCCAGTAGTCACTGTTGAAGTGGTAGAGACCCTTGGGAGTCATGAGGAGGTACTCAGTCTGATTGTCTGGAACCTTCGGAGGCCATTCCTCTTTGCTGGTGAGTCCATTCTTTCGAAACCAACCGATGATCTGGTCTTCGCTTTCACAACTTCCTGCCCCTGCGATGAGCATCTTGTGTTTCTTGGCGAGGAAGATCTTGGGTTCGTGCCAGATGTTGTCACCCAAATCCTTGACCATGGTATCTGAGACCATGGCTCCCACTTTGAAATCTGCGAGAATTGTAGTCATGCGTCCTCCGCTACAGCCAGGTGGAATGATCCTGCGCCATCTGCGCTTGCAGGAGATTCTTCTGGGTAAATGGCACCTTGTCCCTCGTGAGCTTCTGCCCGTGGGTACGATGCATCTCCAGCGCAATGGCCAGAGCAATCACGGTGTCGTCGTTGGTGCCCGGAGCACCCTCGGTTCCACCATTGTCCTTCATGATGTAGGATTTCAGTTCTGCGAGCATGATGGTCGAAGGGATCCACAGCTCATTGGCCTCAAGGGCTCTCTTGAGATTGCCGATGATGGCCGGTTTGGAGGTATGAGTGGTCCGGAAGCCAATCTCCTCTGTCTCATGGGGTTGCACGTTTGCCATTTGAACCGGTCTGTAGAGGTTCTGGTGGCCCATCTGGATGAGGCGTGCAATGGTTGCGGCTCCCATGGAGTTCCTTTCGGGTCCAAGGAGAGCATTATTGAAATACCTCGAGAGATAGAAGAGGACATCGCCGAACTTCGAGGGGTCGATGAGGTTGTTCCGATAGAGAGCACACACTCGCTTGTGCGAGTCCATGACCACAGCGGCGGAATAATCCTTCCCGACCCCAAGGGAGACATCTCCCCCAATGAGGAAGAGATCATCGAACTTGGGAGTCCGGTAGATCTTCAGGGAACCTGCCGTCGTTTCACAGTCCACAAACTCGCACCTACTTTCATCGTACTCTTTGCAGAGAATGATGGGTTGTGGGATGTACTTCTCAAGCTTCTCCTTATCGAAGACAGAAGAACCTGAGACCACAAAGGCTTCCTGGGGAGTCGAAGGGTATTCCTGCTTGAAGGTGAGCTCTCCAGATTCTGCGATCTTGAGCCTTCTCCAGTACATCTGCTCGTCGGTGAGATTGAATTTCTCCTTGTAGGTCTTCTCTTCCTCCGAGAGGGAGAATCCAGGAGGAACTGCTCGCTTGTATTCCTTCGTGAGAAACCAAGGAATGAAGATGGCGATGTAATCAGACTTGCCGTCCACAGCTTCGAGCCACATGCGATGGAACTCATTTCCCATCCCGTTGGCGGTACTTTCGAGGATCACTTCAGTGTCGTCCGCGTCGGGAATGCCCTGGAAGAGACCTGCAAGAATCTTCTTGTCGTAGGGCCAGAAGGCAACTTCGGAAAGGTGCGCGATGGTGGGAGTTTGTCCACGTCCAGATTCGGGAGAACCTGCGGTGAACAGACGATAACCCGACTTGTTGTCCTGAAAGTTGATCTCTCGGGCGTTCGACTTCTCGATGGTGGGTTTGAACTCAGGAGTCATGTTGTCGATTACGTTCTTCGACATCTCAAAGAGAGCCTCTGATGTCGGAGCATCATGGGCCATCACGACGGCAGAGTTATTTGGGTTGAACTTTGTCTTCCAGAATACCCGGGCAGTCGCCCAGGTGCTGATGCCCTGCTGTCGAGCTTTCAGGATGATGGCACGCACTCTTCCTGTTTTTGCTCTCTGTTCTTCAACCTTCTGGTTGATGATAGTCTGGGCATCATTGAAAACAAATGGAACCAGTCCTTCTTTGCGGTTCTTTGTGATGATCTTCACCTGTTCTTCGGCGAATACTTGGAAGGAATTGGTGTACTTTGTGAGCTTGGTTCTTCGAAGTTGTTCCTTCAGAAGTTTCTTCTTTCTTTCGGAATCTGGAGTGGGTTCCGTGCTGGGGGAAATTTTCTTTGGCATGATTCCTCATGATTCCTTTCTTGATAGGCAAAGAGGTACCCCCTCTTTTACCTTCATTGGGGTCCGTCTGGGTGCGTAAGGGACGTGTTTGGTTGGGTGGGGGTGGGTAGCCTTCTTTCGGTCCCCCCTCCTTCTGTATGGGCGTCTTGCCCGCTGTTGCCGGCGTGTCCGGTCTGGAGCTTGTCATGGATTCTGCCATCCCTTGCGGTGAGGTCACTGAGTTCTTCGGCGATATTGTCATCGTCGATGGTGTTGTGTACGAGCTCGACGAGCTCGACGCACCATCTGATCTGGATGACTATGGCTGTGATGACTAGTGTTCCGGTCTGGCTCTTGCGTGGGGCCAGCACGGAGCAATGTCGCTCTGAAGGGGAGATCATCATGATCCACGAAGAACGAGACCTGGCTCACGAGCGCGATATGGAGATGTTGCGCCGTGAACAATTGGCCGCTGATTGTGGCGGCGACATGGCAGATCCCGATGAGGAGCTGCTCCCGTTCGATCTGTTCGACACCGGCTGGCTCGATGAGCCCGGCAACGGCGATCCGTACGAGTACTACGAGGACTAACATTCTCGCTTGGGCTTGTAAGGACTCGAAAGAGTTCGAGTATGAGCCCATGAGAGAGTGAAGCAATCACGCATCACTCGCAACCAAGGAGTACATCATGTACGAACTCTACATCTTCGACAACCAGATGAACGTGGTCAACAAGTCGTGGCATCGGTCCCGCGCCTTCGCGCAGAACATCGCGAACATGTGGTACGCCCTCGGCTTCTCGTACTCGGTGGAGGGCTGACATGTTCTACGTCGTTATGGGCTTGCTCTCAGGCTCGCTCCTGATCTTCTGTGTCACCATCTTCGACACGTTCTTCAACATCGACTGATGTTCTCGTCTGTCCTCGCCACAATGAGGACAGCAGAGAGCAAAGACGACCAAGGGGTGAGACCCAAGGCGTCGAAGCTCAACAACGATCCACATAGGAGAACCCACATGGATCGCACGAAGCACCACAATAGCGGTCATCCGCACTTCCGTCCCTTCAACGCCGATCGAGAGCACAAGGCCATCCAAGGCCTGCGCAACTGCCCGCTCCCTCAGGGGCCGCGCTACGTGGTCAAGGAGGTCAACGGCATCTGGACGATCTTCGATCGCCTGACGTTCCGCAACGTCGAGCCCGATCTCGGTTCGGAGATCGAGGCCACCAACCTGCTCAACAGCTAGGAGTCATCATGACCATCACCTACATCTACCTCGTGCTGCTCAACGGCCGCGTCATCGGCAGGTTCAACACGCGGTGCAGGGCGCAGGAGTTCATCAGCCTCATCGACCCTTCTTGCCGCCAAGACATCGAGATCTTGGAGGCTCGAACGTGCTGATCCACCTCACGAAGGAGGAGGTACTCGGTATCGCCTCGAAGAAGCACGGCCACAAGGTGATTGGAGACGCAGTCTTCTCCAACCTCTTGGAAGCCAACATGTTCATCCAGAATCTAGGTCGCGGTGACCTGGACGTGAAGCGGCTCGGAACATCCGTCTTCATTGTTGTTCTACGTTCCAGTAAGACGTAAGTCTACGTTTAGGAGTGAAACCATGCAAACCCTTACCATTCTTCGCGGTCTCCCGGGTGCAGGCAAGTCCACCTTCGCTGCACTCTTGAGCGAACAGCGGAACACCAGCGTCATCGTCGAAGCCGACGACTTCTTCATGCAGGGCGATCAGTACGTCTTCGACCCGCTGAAGCTCAAGGAGGCCCATGCGGATTGCCTCGCTCGTGCCAAGAAGGCCATGGACGAAGGCATCTCGGTCATCGTGGCCAACCCGAACTCGCGCATCTGGGAGTTCGAGGAGTACATCAAGTACGCCGAAGAGAAGGAGATCTTCACCTTCGTGGTCCTCGTCGAGGGCAACCACGGCTCCACCAAGCCGCTGGCCAACCCGGAGAAGACCCGGAACAACATGAAGAACCGTTGGGAACCTTACGCGTGGTGATGCACACGCATGATTTCCCGAAGCCACCGGCAACGGAGATCAAGTTCGCGCATCATTACTGGATAGACCACTACGATTCGGATGGCCACTATCACGGCTGTACCGTGTTGCAGTGGGCTCCCGGTGCCAATCAATGGTGCCATTCCGGTAATCTGGCAACGGGCATGTATGTGTATGTGTCCGAACATTCGAAAATCAACTCCAAGGCAGAAATGCCTCAACTTCCCTAAGGAAACATCATGGCAAAGACCAACACCGTCGCCAATCCGTTCATCAACTTCGTCGCCGAGACCCCGAAGGTCAAGGCCAACACCAACGGCTTCATCACGAAGCGCGAAGGGGAGACCCGCAAGTCGGAGTTCGTCGAGCTCAAGTCGATGATGTTCGATCGTGAGTCCGGCGAGATCCGGGTGTTCGACAAGGGGGACACCATGCGTCGTCTGAAGGTCGAGCGTCTGGCCAAGGGTGATCCCGCGAAGGCCAAGAAGCTGGCCACCGCGCTGTGGGAGAAGCTGGCCAAGGCCGGGAAGGACAAGACCAAGGTGGCGTTCATCGCTGCCGGTGGGTTCAGCCCGGACGTCTGGTTCTGCAACATCGAACTCGGCAAGTAAGGAGAGGGTCATGACTGCACCAACCATCCCCACGCAGATCATGGCCCTCGGTCTCCCAGGGGTGCAGACTCCCTTGCTGGTCGACATCCGATCGAGCTTGGCTCACCCTCGGGGAACCGTGCTGGCGATTGAACCTCTGATCCCGGCGGTGATGCTCTACGCCCACGCGATCCTCACCGAGATCATCTCCGCCGACGCGATCCTCACCGAGATCATCTCCGCCGACGCGGTCAGCGAGGAGAAACTCACTCTGGCGCAACTCAACGAGATGCTCTCAAAGCATCTACAAGATGATCCACAGGGCATGGGCCTCACGGGAGGGCCACTGGTGCTACTCGGTGGAGACCTCTTGAGAAACGAAATCGCACGCATCGTCGCAGGCGACAACGGCGAAGAAGAACCCTTCTGTGGACCCGACTCAGCGGTCTACCTCAAGGAGTTCCCGGAAGTAATCTTCAGCTTCCACGCCACGAACAACAATGGCGGGAACACCTACGTCATGCGGAAAGAGCAGTTCATCCGACTCTTCCCCGAAGAGAAGGTCGAAGAGTTCAAGCAGAACTGAAGGGCAGCCTTGTCAGTAGGTACCATTCTAGTCATTCTTGGGGCCATCGTACTCGTGGTCCTTGTCTTCAAACCATCGAGTGAGCGAAAGCTCGCTCATTCCGAAAAGGAGCTTCCATGTGCATCATCGAACACCCCAAGCAACGAACGGAAACCCGCGAGGAGCAGAAAGCGGGGATCATCCACCCGCTCCTCAGACGAGTGGCGGCACCTCGATTTCGAGGACCTCAAATGAGGATCGCGATGGCTGATGCCATCATGAAGAACCCCGAGCACGACATCTCGGCTCGGCTCATCAAGCTGGCGCGTAAACACCAGCTATAGGTTTTTCGACGCAGGTGCTCCGCAAAAGGGTCCGGGATGGGGGTGGCCTCACCCGGCCCCGAGCGCGAGCTCCCTGGCGCGAAAAGCTATTGGTCGCCAGTACGGCGGCCGGGGACTCCCGTGCCCCGTCCTCACGACGACAACGACGACGAACGGAGGTGCGCACATGCGTACACTTTTGAGCAACCTGCTGGCCTGGACCATCCTGCTGGGCCTGCCGGTGGGTCTCCATGCCAAGGAGGTCATCATTCCGAATGGAAAGATTGACCTACTGTCAACGCCCTGCGAGAATGCCGCCATCCTGGCAGTGCTCTCTGCGTATTCCAACCCGGTGCCCTTGGTGTGGTACACCGGGAAGGTCTACTTCAAGGCTGATGGTGTCGAACATACGGATGACATCTGCTGGCGCGTCGATCTGTCGCGAGCCGGATGGGCCGTATCCATGAATGCATTCAACTTCATGTACCGATTCAAGGTGTTCGAGCCAAAGAGTCCGAGCGGGAAGGACTCCTGATTGGTCGAACGCGATTTCGATATCGGGAATTACCACGGATCATGTGTGGCGAAAAGCCCAACGAAAAGTTCCAAATGGAAGTGATCAGAAAACCCCTGTCCCTTCAGCAACTCCTCGCTTTGTTGCCTCTAGTGCAATCAAGCGATTGGTTTCTCGATGCGAATGGTTCAATCCGTCGGATGGTGCCAGATCCGACCAACACTCAACTTGTCCCAGAGTGTCCCGCCTGTGCGGCACTGAAGACCATCGACCCAAGCTTCGATCAATTCCTGTATCCATGGACTTGGAACCGCAACAAAGAGTTCGACCTCATGCTCAATGACTTCACGAATGCGGCGGATTTTCCCACTCATTCACCGAGCCTAAGAAATCCAACACTCCAGAAAGACCTCCTCGAAATCCTGAAACCGAAAACTCTAAACATCTGAATGACGGTGGGAGCATCAAGCTCCTACCAGCTCGGACTCTCCATCACGAACTCTTTGGCGCGAACCCACCGTCTCGCACCCACCGTCACGGTCTCTCCGTCTCGCACCTACCAGCTCGGACTCTCCATCA
>Ga0209605_1001694_pt1 | contig 23388 bp, 22 predicted proteins | sample AD_UKC035_MetaG_FD_184408 | JGI IMG/M metagenome (GOLD analysis project Ga0209605, IMG submission 184408) | Active sludge microbial communities of municipal wastewater-treating anaerobic digesters from USA - AD_UKC035_MetaG (SPAdes) (version 2) | ecosystem: Engineered > Bioreactor > Anaerobic >...
TCGAGATGAGGAACCGGCGCGAGTTCCAGAAGGACCGGGTGCGCTTCAGGAGCATTTCAAGGCGGCCGGGGGCGTAGTTCCGGACCTCGTCAGCAAACACGTACCGAATGGGCTTGGACTGCAATCGCGCCTTCGACCCGGACCACCCGGCGTAGAAGGGCATGCCGTCGAAGGCGAAGCCAGTCAGGGTTGGCTCCGCCATTCGTTCCTTGACCGGCCGGCAGGTCTCGAAGGTCGGTGTCAGGCGGTCGCGGAGGAAGTCCCGGAGTTCATCCTTGGTCGCCGTCACCCACATGGCGGGGCCGGGGTCTTCGGCGATGGCCCAGCAGGCACAGTTCATGACGGTCTGGGTCTTGGCGCTCTGGGCGGCGCACTGGACGGCGATGTCGCGGACGGCGTTGTTGGCGAAGTCCTCCATAAGGGGCTTGACCCAGGGCGAGGCGTCCGAACGCCACCGGCCCGGCAGGGGCGAGGTTTCATCGACGTGGACATGCTCTTCGCACCACTGCCACGGAGGGCGGCGGTCGGCTGGTTTGCACGCTGAGCAGAAGCCTTCGATCAATGGATGTTGTCCCACACCTATAGGCGCGACGCTCAGGGCGTTCCCCCGGGGCAGTCCGGAAAACCGGTCTCACCCCGGTTTACGGGCCGAAGGAGGAAGGTCGAACCGGGGCCGGGCGGCAGGCTCCGGCGAAGCTGGCGCGAGGCAGGCCGGAAGGCGCGGGCAGTAGTGTACCCCTGGAAGACGGTCGAAAACCGCTTCTCCACCGGTTCTCGGCCGTTCTCGCGGCGGTTCTCGAGGCCATTCGACGACGCAAACCGGCCCTCGGTTTCCCGAGGGCCTGCGTGGCGGGGTCCGCGTCGCCGCCTACTTCGACGCCATGAGGTCGAACGCTCGGCGGAAGAAACGGGCCCTACCGGTGATCCGGCGCACGATCTTGACCGCCTGGGACTCGGCGAGCTTGAAGGTCGCCTGCAGCTCCTTGGCGATCTCGTCCTTCTCCCGCCCGCTCAGGAACAGGAACGTCACCAGCCCGCTCTTGCTCTCCTTCAGTTCCGCGATGGTCGTGGGAAGGCGGTCGACCGGCTCGCTCTCGGTGTCGGCCTTCACCTCGGCCTTCGGGGCCGATTCCTTCTTGGCCTTGGGCGTCTTCGCCTTCCCGTTCTGCGCCGGGGTGGTGGTGGTCGTGGTGGTCTTGGGGGTCTGCTCTTTCTTGGCTTCGGTGTTGGTCTTCATGCTGTTCTCCGATCTTTGTTTTGTTGTTGTTCCGCTCCGATCGTGAGCCTCGCTACGGTGAGCCACCGGAGCGTGTCCACGGGAAAACCGACAAATCCTCAAAGCCGGACGCTCGGGGCTCATGCCAGGTAGCCGAGCTCGCGCAAGGATGCGAACGGCTGGGGCCGGTCGGGCTCGGATCGGCCCACTACGACGTGATCGAGAACTTCGATCTTGAGCAGTTGCCCCGCCCGCATCAGGTCCCGCGTCACCCGGATGTCGGCCTCACTTGGCGTGGGATCCCCGCTCGGATGGTTGTGCCCGATCACGAGTGAGGCGGCTGCCGCTCCGTGCAGAATGGCCGTGCGAAAGACCTCACGTGCTGACACCAGGATGGTGTCCATGGTCCCGATCGACACCAGGTGGAAGCCCGTGGCGCGCCGGCGGGTATTGAGGTGGATCGCACAGAGGCATTCGGCATCTGGAGCGTACCAGCTCGCCGTGGCGATGTTGGCCATCCAGTACTCGTAGATGCGGGCCGGGTTGTCGCAGCAGGGGATCGCCAGGGGCAACTCTCGGAGCCGGATCACTCGGAACTCGTGATTGTCTTTCATCGGCGAGCGTATAGGCGGCGCGCCGACCGAAGGTCCAGTGGCGATCAATTCTCCCGGCTTCGAGAGCCTCAGGGTGGGTCGGCCCGCTGCCACGCGCCCAAGCGCTCGTCGAGGGTGTGCAACTGTTTCAAGATGTCGTCCTCCTCTTCCTTCAGCCGCGCCTCGATCACGGGGACGGGTTGGCCTTCGAGCGAAGGCGCCGTGCGGTGGATCCGCGTCACCACCTTGCGAATGGCCGCGCCCAGTTCAGCGCCCACGTGGGCCACTTCCTCGACGGGAACCAGCTCCTGTTTGAGGTGGCGGAGTTCGACCTTCAACTTGGCGTTCTGCAGAACGATGTGCTGGGCGCGCTCCTGTTCATAGTTGACCGGCGAACGATCCGGCGTCTCGAACAGCCACCGGACCAACGGGGCCAGGTAGACCCGGCTGCCGCGAAAGGCCGGGCAACCGTTGCGTTTGGCGTGACGGATGGCGGTGCTCGGAATACCGGTGGCCGCGGCACATGAGGCGATGCTGTCGTAGGCATCCTGGAGTACCCGCTTCTCATCGCGTTCGCGGTAGTAGCGGAGCAACCCTTGGATGGCGGCCACGAGCGGATACTCATTCCGGATCGGGCGCGGGAACCAGCCCTCAGCGGCCAGCTGGCGCAGGTAACGGTCAGTCAACCCGGACAGGGAAGCGAGTTGGGCGGCTTCAATGGTTCTGGCGTCAGACATGCTCACACCTCCGAGGCTTGGATAATCCACCCGACGAACTCACCGACCTGAAAGAACGTCCGGGCGGAGTCGGGCATCGTCTCCGGATCGAGCGGGCGCTGATAGCCGGCGAGGGAAAGCTCCTTGCGCAGGATGTCATCGGGCTTTGCGCCGACGGCGAGCTTCTGTTGGAGGGTGAGGCGGCTGAACGCGGTGCCGACGTAGCCCGGCGGCATCTGGACCTTGTCGACGATCACGAGCGCCCCGCCGGGCTTCGTGAGGCCCTGGAGTCGACGCAGGAACGCGGCCCGAATGTCGACCGGCAGGAACATCAGGACCAGGAACAAGACGGCGAAGTCGAAGGGCGCGTAGTCGAACGTCACGGCGTCGGCCACCACCAGTTCCGGCGGTCCCTGGTAGCGGTCGGCCATCTCCCGGCTCTCCTCGATGGCCGTGAACCGGGCTTGGCGCTGGTCGAGGGTTTCCTTCAGCGCCAGGCCGATGTTCCCCGTCGACGCGCCGATGTCGTAGACGACCCCGCTCCGCGGAATGTAGTGCCGGCCGAAGTGGGCCACGGCGTTCGTTGCGAGGTCATACCACGGCAACTCCGTCCGCACGTGCCGATCGAAGTGCCGCGCGACCGCGCGGTTGCGGAACGTCCAGTGCCGGGGGATTTCAAGTGAGGATTTCATCGCGGACGATGCGTGCAATGTGAAATGACATGACCGGCGGAACCGCGCGCCCCAGACGTTCCCACTGCTGCGAGTAGCTGCCGGTCAGGATGAAGTCGTCGGGGAAGGCGCAGATGCGCTTCAACTCGGCGATGGTGAGCTTGCGCTTCTCGGTCGGGTGCGTGACCGACGCGATCCCGGGATGGCCGTGCGAGGCACAGATGGTGGGACAGGGCTGGTCGGGATGCGGCCGCACCAAGTTGAAGTATTTGTCCGACGCCTGGCCGGGTTTGAGCTTGTCCCATTCGCGGGCGATGGCGAAGCGGCTCATATCGACCTCGAACTGGTTGGGCTTGGTCCCCAGAACCGTCGGGCACGGCTGGTCGAGGTCATACGCCCGGCCCTTCTCGTCGAACGCCGCGCCGGTGCCGCCCGTGATTCGCGCCTCGACGAGTTCGAGTCCCTGGTGGCTGGTGGCCGGGTTGTAGGATCGCCCCGCGCTGACGGTCGGGCTGGGCGCATCCGCCGGCTTCCAGGCCGGGCCGTACTTCCCGCGCACGATCCACGGCAACGCCTCACGCAGGCTGTAGCGGTAGGGCAAGGGCTTGGGGAAGACCGGCTCCAGGCCCAGGTCCTCGCGCACGCCGATGAAGATCGTCCGCTGTCGCGCCTGGGGAACTCCGAGCCACTGCGCGTCGAGGACCTTGCACCCGACCCGGTAGCCGCACGCCTTCAGCTTGGCTAGTATTTCCAGGAAGTACCCCTTGGCCACGCCCTTCACGAGCCCCGAGACGTTCTCCGCCACGAAGACCTTCGGTCGGAGCCCATCGACCAGGCGGACGTACTCGAAGAAGAGGTCATCCACGCGCTGGACCGTGTCACTGTAGGGCTTGGCCTTGCCCCAGTGCTTCTCGCGCTTGCCGGCGGTACTGAAGCTGGCGCATGGAGGACTACCCTCTACGGCATCGATCTCGCCTGCTTCGAGCCCCGTCGCTTCGAGGATCTCTTCGGGCTGGACCTTGCGAATGTCCCGCGTGTCGAGCGGAGTCGTCGGGTGGTTCGCCCGATACGTCTCGGCCGCGGCCGGGATGAACTCGTTGGCCCACACGACGCGATAGCCCGCCATCCGATAGCCCAGGCATGAACCCCCGCAGCCGCTAAAGGTCGAGACGATCCGCAGGCCGTTGTCGGGCACGGCGGCGATCTCGGCCATGCTGGGCACGCGGTAGGGTGGCTTCTCAGTCTTCACGGCAGAGGTTCAGGATGGCGCGGGCAACAACCGACGCACCAGCCCAGCGCTGTTCGTAGCGGTGTTGGATTTCGACCTCGCGGTCGGCGTCAAACGCGGGCAGGCCCGCCTTTGCCTTCAACGTCTGGGCCTGGTGCGACAGGCACAGCCGGCAGACCAGCAGCCCGGCCAGGGCATCGTCGATGCCGTCGATGGCCCGGCGCAGGGCACACAGTTCAGCCTTGTGGGAGGGCGCGCTCACGACGGCTTGCCGCTCCAGGCGTACTTGCAGCGAGGACAGACGAAGTCGGTGGGCACGTTTTCGTCCACGGACTTGAAGTCCTCTGGCGGGGTCGGCTCGGGCGGTTCGGCCAGCAGGCCGGCGAGGGCGTCGGCGTCGAACCCGGCGAGGTCGAGGTCGAAGTCAGCTGCCTTGAGTTCGCCCAGGACTTCCTTCAACGCCCCAGCGTCCGCTTCGGCCAGTTCGGCCAGCCGGTTGTCGGCGACCAGGTGCGCCCACTCGTCCGCGTCGGTGGCAAAGTCCTGGAAGTCCACCGGCACCGCGGCCAACCCGAGGACCTTCGCCGCTTCGTATCGCCCGTGGCCTGACACGATGAAGCCCGACCGCTTCGACACCACGATGGGCGAGCGCCACCCTTGATGGGCGATCACCTTGGCCAGCAGGGCGACCTGCGAGGGCGGATGCTGGTTCGGATTGCGCGGGTTCGGAACCAGCTTTTCGAGCGGGATCAGTTCATCGAAGGCGCAGTTGACTGGAGGTGATGAACGGTCCCGTTCGGTAGCGGGCGCTTTCGCATTGTGACCTTGGGTGGTACGCTTGCTCATAATCGAATGGAGTTTGACCTGTGAACACCGGTTCACTTCTCGCTGCCGCTCCTATGCCGTGGAAGGCCCTTGAGGAGCAGTACAACCGCTTGGGGCGTCCGAGTGCTCTGGCGGTCCTGCTTGTGATGGGCTTTACCGCGGTCCTTCTGGTGTGGCTTTTCCGACGTCGGCGTAGGTAGCCAGTTCGACTCCGGCGGAACTCCTGCGCGTTTTTTTGTTTTTCGGTCGTTCATGTGCGTTGTCGGGGCTGGCGCTTACCCTGCGGCCCAACGGGTTACGAAGGAGACTTCCTACCCCGGAGCCCCAGCGGCGCTCGCTTGCCTGTCTCGTTCATTCTCTGCCGGTTCTCATTCATCTTCACTTCAGGTGGAACGTTGCCCCACGCGCCGCGCCCCACAGCGGCATCTCGCGGCCTGAGGCGCAGACGCAGCGCTTCATTTGAGTGTGGAACGTTGTCCCTTACCCCAATTCCAGGCGTGGCTTTGGCCTCGGTTGCGCCAACGCAACACCCGGCTCAGGCGACCGGCGTGACGCGAGAGCTTGGCGGGGGTGACGCCCGCCCGACGCGCCAGACGGCGCAGGGATCGTGCGTTGCCGAAGAAGTCGGGCCGGAGCAGCCAGGCCAGGGCCAGGATCCGAAGCCCGATGGTGCGGGGGAAGATCCGGCCGCGGAACTTGGGGATCAGCAGTCCGATGAGCCGAACGAGAAGTTCCTCGACCAGCTTGTCGCCGGCCGTTTCGGGCATTTCGTCATCGAGGATGCGGTACAGTTCCAACCAGTCGAAGTCCTGATCTGCGGCATCGACCGGGTCGCGACTCTTGGCCATCCAGGTCTCTTCAAACGGCTCTTTCAATGCGTCACCCCCCTGGATTCAAAGTCCGCGTGCGTCAGCACCTGGACGCGCGGCTGCCAGATCAGGAGCTTACCGCCACGCTGGGCCTTGACCTTCCGCCAGGCCCACAGCTCGAGGGCGGTGCCGGGCGTGCTGAGCCAGTCGAGGCATTCCTGGGGTCGCTCTTCGGTGAGCTTGCGGAAGTGGCCGGCGAAGTCCTGGCCGGTGGACTGGACGCCGACGACCCCGCGCTGGGGATCGAGGGCGAGGATGTCCAGGATGCCGAAAAGGTCCTGGCGGATTCCGTGCGGGCCGCCGTACGGGTTCCACTTCTCGACGATGGCGCAGACCAGGCCCTGCTCGCGGAGCGCCCGCAGGGTGCGTTGGGTTGGGGAAAGGGATTTCATCAGTGGTCTGCGTCGGTGGCGGCCGACCCCTTCAGCCGGGACTTGAGTTCCTGGTACACTTCCTCGTCGCTGACCTCGGCAGCCAAGCGCTCGATCTCCGCATAGGGCCAGGCCTCCTTCTGTCGCGGCTGGCCTTCGCGCCAGATGAAGACCAGGGCCAGCTCGGAGTTGGGACCGATGGTCGCGGCTCGTCGCCAGCGACAGATGGCGTCCGGGAAACGGCGACGCATGGCAAGAGAGCGCCGGGTGGTTTCGACGATCTGTCGGTCGAAGTTGTCGAGCAGCTCTGCGACCGGCAGGCTTTTGGGTTCCTTGGTACGGGTCTTCATAAGGGGGTGGCCTTCAGTGGGTCGGTTCACGGGAGGGGGGGGTGGGTTGGGTTGTTGGCGCCCTTCAGCGACACTGTCCCTGGCACTGACAAATTAGGGGCCCTCTACGTATGTAGAGGCCCCATTTTGTCAGTGTCAGTGTCGCTGCTGTCAGAATGTATTTTGTCAGTGTGTCAGTACTCATGATTTGGATTCGCTTTCCTGTTCCTGGAACCGCCGCCAGACGGTCCGGGGGGTCACCCCGAACACCTTGGCGGCCAGGTTGGCCAGGTCGGTCTTGGACTTCACGTGGCCTTCGAGCCCCGGGATGCTCATCAAGGCGGCAAGCTGCTCGCGGGTGATCGCCGGCTGCCGTCCGACCTGCCCCTTGCTGGCCTTTGCTCCCTTGAGGGCTGCGGGGTCGGCTTCAGGCGCCCGTTGCCAGCAGGGGTATTCCCACCGGATGACGAAGGCGGGCTGCTGGGGGAAGTTGCGCAGGTGCATCTCGACCACCATGCAGCCCTCTTCCTGGTGCGGACTGAGCATCAGGATGGCATCCGGGTCCCGCGCCCAAACGCCCGAGCCGGAAGCGCGGTCGATCGAGTTCTTGGCGGAAGCATCGCCCTTGGCGAAGTGATGGCCAAAGACAACGGACGAGTCGGCTTCGCGTCCGACCTGCTCGAAGTCATTGAGCAGGCGTCCAACGGATTCGGCGGCGTTTTCCTCCCCGTGCTGGTTCAACTTGTAGGTCGGGTCGAAGATGATGAGCCCGATCCCTTCCTGGAGGCAGAAGCGCAGGAGGCGTTCGCGGATGGTGAAGAGGGTGACGCCGTAGCCGCGCAAGTGCCAGGAGAACAGCGGGAGCTTCTTGAGCGTACTCAGCTTGACCGTCTGGATCTCCCGACGCCGATCTCGGAAGGCGAACCCCTGGAGTTCGAGGTTGACGTAGAGGACCGGCACCACCGTAGTGGGAAAGCCCAGCCAGGGCACGCCCGCCGCGACGCTGACGGCCAGGTCGGAGAGCAAGAATGTCTTCCGGCCCTTGGACGGCCCGGCGATCATGCCCTTGGCCCCCCGGTACAGGACACCCTGGACAAGCTGGACCGGTCGCGGCCAGTCTGCGGCTTCCTCTTGCTCCCAGGCATAGATCGGCGGCAGCGGTTCGATTACCGTTTCGGCGGCGGCCGGTTCCGTGGGTGAGGCTGGTGGTGCGGCTGGCTTGGTAATTCCCCTGTCCTTGGCGGGCGCGCCGTAGCCCAGCTTTCCCAAGCGTCGGGCGGCTTCCTTGAAGTCCCCGCCGCATTCGAGGATGGCGAATACGTGCCAGGGGCGATACACGTGCTGCGCCTGGAAGGCGGTCGAGGTCGAGAAGACCCAGAACCGGCCGGGGATCACATCCCAGGACGCAGACACGCCTTGCGTCTTGCCGGGGCGGGTCCAGTACTTGGTCGAACCGCCGGCGGGCGCCCAGCCGTGGGCTTTCAAGAGGGCGGGCAGATCGGCCCGCGCATCGTAGTCCGTGCCCGGCGCAGCATCGTTTGCAAGCGTTGGAGGCTGGGCCTCCTTCGGTGCTGTCTCGCTGAACGAGCGGGCGACTGCCAACAACGAGTCGCGGTCATCGGCGGAGAGTTCAGGGAGACGGGACCAGTCGCCCTGAATGAGTGTGTAACCCGCGGACGGAGCGATGAGGAAGTAGCCGCCTTCGCCGCGGGTTTCGAGCAGGGACTCGCGCGTCTCGGTCTCGGCGAGCTTGAGGTTGCCCAGGCGGGCGGCGCATTGGAACACGAGGTGAATGCCCCCCGTCACCGTGCGCTGGATCAGAACCCGATCCAGCAGGTCGGCCAGGCCGAAGTCTCCGCACCGCTTCTGGTACCGATCCCAGAGGCCGGGACCGTCGGGGGCGTGTTTGGTGTCGATGTCCAGGCACTGGACCGACCCGGCCAGGATGGCGATGTTGGCTCCGTTGCCGAACCACTTCCGGCACATCTCTTCCGAGGGGAGTTCCTTCCGCCACTTGCCCCAGGAGAAGAAGGGCCGCTTGTCGGGCTTGACCGGGATGGTCGCGACGCCGGCGGCGCGGAGAATGAGCGCGGTTTCGAGAGCCTTCATGGGACGTGAGCAGCCTGCCGTCGCTTGCCGCTGAACTTCTGGTCCAGGTAAGCGCTGGCTTCCTCGAAGGTGGCCAGGTTGGGTGAGGGGTGGCCGAACCGGGCAAGCCACCGGACCTGCTTGGGCGTGGCCAACCCGAGTTCACGGCGGCGGAACAAGAGGTCAATCAGCTTCGAGGCATGGCCCTTGCAGGTGATGCGGCTCAGATCGAACCCGGCCCGGGCCAGCAGTTCGGCTTGTTTGTTCGTCGGCGGTTGGCCCTCCCAGGCTGTTTCAGGCTCATACTCGGCCAGTCCCGCTTCACCGAGGGAGAGAGCGAACTCGAGGGCATCGACGGTGCGAGTGTTGCGATGCGCCCGAGCGGCCAGTTCCTCGGCCAGACGCCGTCTTCGGGTTTCGAGTGCCCGTGCGGCCGCTTCGAGAAGATCGGACTCGTCACGTTCATCGAGCGCTTCCTGGATCGAGTCGGCTTCTGAAGGGGTATGGGCCAGGAGCCGGGTGGGCCGGATCAGATCCATCGAATCGGACAGGAACAGCGGGTCGAGGACCAGGAGATGGTCCTTGCCTTCGCAGATGCGGGTGCCCCGCCCGATCATCTGGCTGTAGAGCACCAGGCTCTTGGTGGGACGCAGAACCATGACGCAGTCCACGTCGGGCTGATCCCAGCCGGTGGACAGGAGTTGGGCGTTGGCGATGATGTCCGCGGCCCGCGACCGGAACACGTCGAGACCCGCCCGGTCGACCCCATCGACGTGGACTGCGCGCAGCCCGAGCGCCTGACAGGCGGCGACGAACTTCCGGGAGATCTCGATCAGGGGCAGGAAGACGACCGTCCGCCGGCGCGGGGCGTGTTCGGCGAGGATCTCGGCGCACCGGAACAGATGCGGTTCGATGGCCCGGCCCAGGTCATCTTCGCGGTAGTCGCCGGCCACCGTGCGAACCTGGGACAGGTCGATGCCGGCCGGGACCGACCGGATGATGATGCGGGACAACCACCCTTCGCGGATCAGGCGGACCAGGCCAATCTCGCAGGTGACGGTCTGGTAGAAGGTCCCCAGTTGCTGCTTGTCGGAGCGGAAGGGGGTGGCGGTGATGCCGACGACCTGGGCGGGGGCGAAGTGGCCCAGGACCTTCTGGGCCATCGCTCCTAGGGTATTCCGATGAGCCTCATCGACGACGATGAGCTTGAAGTAATCCCGGGGCCAGCGGTCGAGCCGGCGGGCCATGGTCTGCGTTGTGGCCACGACCACCAGATCACCCGGCTGCGCGTGTTCCTCGGCCATCTCGACTTGGGGGATGACTCCGGACCACACGCCGAGCTTGTCCGCAGCCTGCCACACCAGTTCCTGAGCATCGGCCAGGAACAGCGCTGGGCCGGAAGGTAGACAGCGCCGGATGATCTCGCCGGCCATGCAGGTTTTCCCAGAGCCGGTCGCGGCCACCCCGAGCACCCGGTCACACTCGACCAGGTGCCCGAGGGTCAGGTCCACGAACTCGTGCTGGTAGGGGCGTAGGCGCATCAGAAGGGGCAGGTTTCGGAGTCAGCGGAATCCACGCTCGGCGCCGCCAGGCCCAGCTTGCGCGCCTTTGCCGTCAGTTGGGCTAGGAAGCCCTCCTCGACGGGCTTGACGGCCCGCGGCGGGTTCACCCACGCCACGCGCAGGCGGCGTTTGCCATCCTCGCACTCCTCCTCCTCGACGGTGATCGAGCAGGGCTTGCCGCGGATTTGCTGGATGGCGGTCTCATAGTCGCCGTTGAACCCGAACGTCTCCTGCAGACGCCGGGTGGTGTTCTCGAACGCTTTCGGACTCAAGTAGAGCCAGGCGCTGATGTGCTCGCCTTCCTCGGTTTCGAGGCTCAGTTCCAGGTGCGGGGTGCCGTTCTTGTGCGATTGGCCGAAGTGGGCATCGACCACGGTGGCCGCGTAGCGGCCGGGAGTTTCAATCATGGGCATAGGGGTTCCTCAGTCTCGGATGATGGTTGAAGCCTCCTTCCAAATGCGGAGGCCGGGAATTTGGCGGTTGTGTTTGACGATGGCCCTGATGGCCGCGTTGTTCGGCTCCAGGATCACCAACTCGGGGTGCGCCTGGTAGAGCGCGCGGATGTCGGTGACCTCGAATTTCCAGTCTTCGCGGACACCGGTGCCGGCGATCCGGGGGGCTGCGGTCGCCACGATGGCCTGTCGGCCTTCGGCAACCTGCTGCTGGTACTGCTGGGAGATCTCCGCCTTGCGTTGCTCCGCCTGGGCGGTGCTGTCGGTCTCGATCTCGGCTGCGGCCATCTGCGCCGCCGCCGCCTGCCGCAGTTCCTCCTCCTTACGGCGCTGTTCACGGAGGGCTTCATCGGCCTTGCGGCGCTCGGCGGCCTGCCACTCGCCCAGCATCCGGCTGATCCGGTGCGACTGGGCCTCGACTTGGGCGACCAACTCCGCCGCCAGGCCGTCGATCTTCCGGGTCAGTTCCAGCACGGGCGCCTTGACGGTCGTGCGTCCCGCTTCGACCTGCCGGGTCCAGCCTTTGAGCCGCTTGAGCAACTCGGCAGCCGCGTCAGCGTCGAGTTGGTCTTCGAGCATCTGGCACTCGCCGGCCTCGACCAGGAGAGCGTCCCGCGTACTCCGCGCCTGGTTGGTGAGGGTGATCTGCGGCGAGCCCAGCCCGCTTAAGGTCAGTGCCGTGTTCACGATGCCACCCCCTCGCCCTGGGGCAGGGGAATGGCTGCCGCCCGCGCGAATTGCTTCCGGCGCTCCTGAATGCGCGCCACCTTCTCCGGTGGCAGATCCCGCCAGGTCTGGGCCGGCTCGATCCACTTGACCCGGCGCAGGAATTCGTTGACCTGCGCATCGTGCGGCTCGAACCACGCTTTGAGGTCCGAGGGGTAGGTCATCGGCACGTCATCCGCCGCCACCGGGGCCACCTGCGGATCCACCAGGGGAGCGTTGGGCGCGGCCACCTGCTTCAACGCCGCCAGCCCGTTCATCTGGCGTTGGAGTTCGGCGACCAGCTTGGCGGCCTGAGCTTCCGTCAACTCGGGCCAGTCCTGGGCGGTGGGCGCGCCTGCGAACGCGAGGGCCGCCGACTTGGTCTTCGGGTCCTTCTTGAGCGTCGCCCAGTACGTCGTGATCTGCTCGACCTGCTGCGCGGTGGCGAGCGTCGGCGGGGGCGTTGAAGGGGCCGGGGCGGGCTCGGCAGGCTTCGGCGCCGTCAGCGGGACGGCTCCGCCTTCCAGCCAGTCCCGGAGGCTGCGCCCCGTGGCTTCGGTGATTTCGAAGATGCGCCCGTCGAAGAGCCGTGTGCGGTCCTTGCTGCTCACCGCCTGGTGGCTCATGTCCAGGTCGAGGACCACCGTGAACTCGTACTCGACCCCATCGCGCATGACGGGCGCCATGCCGACCTTCTTCACCACCTGGCGCCCGGACTTCTCGTCCTTGTCCAGGACGTGATCCATCTTCGAGCGCAGGCAGACGATGACGTGGATCGGGGATTGCAGGACAGCATCGAGCACGCCCCGGAACCGGCGGGTGGCCTCGCTCCAGTTGGTGAACGAATTGCCGCCGCGCTTGTCGAGCTTGTCCTTGTAGTCGAGCACCGCCTCCCAGAAGTGGGAGCCGCTGTCGATGATCACCGCGTCATACCCGGCCTCGACGGCGGCCTGGATGCCCTCGCTGAACTTGCGGTCCTCGAAGGGCGGTTCCAGGTCGAGGACATCGAACTCGAACAAGTCGGCGTACAGCGAAGCGGAACGGTTCTCGGTGTCGATCACCGCGATGCGCCCATGGTTGGTGAGACCGCGCGCCAGTTTGAGGGCCGCGGTGGTCTTGCCCGAGCCGGCGGGACCGGTGATGGCCAGCTTCAACTTCACCCGCTGGCGTTGGGCCTTCTGGAACAGATTGGGATTCATAATCGGAATCTCGAGAGGATGGCAGGTTAGTCACGGTTGCCGCGTTCGATGGCGGCAAAGAGGATCAGGTTGGCGAAGGACGTGCCGATGACGGCCAGGGTGGCGACCATCCGGGGGCTGGGATCGCCTGCGGCCACGGCCAGCCAGGCGATACCGCCCAGGAGGGCGACGTAGGTGCCCATGGCCCAGAGGCCGAGGGCGACGTTGCGCAGGGCTCGGGGCCAGTCGATTCGGGGTTGCTGCGTTTGAGTCTCGTTCATGGTGTGTCTGCGTGGTTGCTGTCGGCCGTGTGGAGTGGGTGTCGGCGTCGGTCAGGCCGGGGAAGACCGTCGCCAAAGGGGAATCGGGTGTGAGCACGTGCGCTGCACCGTTCGGCCCGCAGGGCTGCCTGGCGGCGCTGAAAGGCCTCGCTCCTGAAATACGCCTCGACATCGGTCAGGCGGTAGCGGGGGTATCCGCCGAAGTCATGGCCGGGGACCTTCCAGCGGCGCAGCGTCGCACGGCCCACGCCCAGCCGCCGGGCCAACTCGGAGAGGGTGAGGTACGCTTCAGGCTTCGGGAGTTGTCCCTGAAGGAGCCGGAGCGCCTCTTCCCGCCGCTCCGGTGGAGCCGACATAGCTGCGGCGACGAGATCTTCAAGGCCGGTCATGGTGCGTCCTCCCCGTATCGGAAGCCCAACTCGCGGAAGAGGTCCGCGACGGCTTCCGGGTTGTCTTCGAGTGCCAGGTCCAGCAGTCGATGGAAGCGTCTGTCAGCGCGCGGTTTTCGGTTGGCTTCCGGCTTTCTCGGGCCGCCCATTCTGCGTGCTCCGCTCCACGCCTGATTTCGGGTCTCGTCGTTCATTGCCAGCGCAAATTCTCTTCCGCTGGCATCAGCATGGGACCATCCCTCGATGAGGGCTAAGGTTTACGAAGTAGAATGTGGGGGGTGCGTTTCAGCCCCTGTTTATGCGGGTCCGAAGCCCTAAGTAGAACAGGGTTGAACGAAGTGTGGCCTAATCGGTCTTCAAAAAGTACCGTCCGTTGCGACCGGCGGCCACGATTGAGAGCGCCCGCGGTAATTGATGGCGCCGAGATCACGATACTTGATGGACGTCGTGTCCCTCTTCGGCAGGTTCCATGCCATGCGGTGTTTTGCTCAGAGAAGGTCTTCTGCGCCGCCCGGCGGGCGTCAGATCGGCAGCCATCAATTATCTCACCCCCACGCCAATCTCGGGCGATCAACCAAATTGAGGGGAACCTCCGAAATCCAATCGTCTCTCGCACATCGTGATCGATTTGGTCATTTCCCGTTTCCGTTTCCCTGGGGGGCCTATGGAGAGACGCGGAAACGGCAGGGGCTGGCGTCGCCTAAACGCCCTTGGGGGACGCTGTCCCCCAAACCCCCTGGGATTTATCGCATTTCCCCTGCACCAGCAGAAGAGAGGTAGCTTCGGCGGCCAAGAGCAGGCTCGGCAATGGTCCGAGCCGCGTTTCCCCAGAGATCGTGATCAAGAATGGGCGCTCCGCACCTCAACTATTGTGGCTACTCTCAGATTAAGTCCCTGCGGAGCTTCAGCAGCTTCCCCTTCGGATCGTTGAAGTAATGGTCAATCTTGATGTCGGCAGCAGGCAGGAAGTTCCCTTGCCTCCTCACGTACGGGTCGATTTCGTCCTTGAGATGCCGCGCAGAACTGGCGTCGAAGGCCCCGTTTTCCACCAAGTACTGGATGCAGAGCCGGGCCTTCTTCCGTTCGCGCAAGTCGTAGTGATCACTCCCCAGCCAAACGTCTTCAAACCCAGGCACGTATCGCAGCCGGCCGTGGGCCTCAATCTTCTCCGGCACCGCCGCCGTCGAGTTCGCGCTGATCATCCGCACCACCACCCGCATCACCGCCGCCCGCACTTCCGGCTGCAAGCTCGCCAGAATCACCTCCGCCGCGGCGTCCGCCGCCGCCGTACCGTTCTTCCCGTCGCACAATGCCCCACCGTGCCCGGGTGCTTTCGCAACCTGGCCTGACGCCACTGCATCCCTTGGCGATGCGGAACGCATCACCATGCGGAGGGTGGGCAGACTGTTTCCCTGCGCACCACCTCCGGGCTGCACGTCGACCCCGCACCCGGCTCCGAATCGGAGCAGGCCGGGACCGGGTCAGGAAATCGCCGGAAGCCGTTGGCAGGGAAACCGCCGCAAACGGGGAAGACCTCTGGCCTAGCCAGGAGTCAGCCCGTCAGGCGTATCCGCCGTCACGCCCAGAGAAAACTGGGAGGACGACCCGTCGCCAGGGTAAATGCCTGATGCTCGGGTACTTGGGAATTCCCGCTGCACAGCGTTTCGCCGTGCGTTGGTGACTGTCAATGAAAGCGCTGAAATCATAGCCATTCTTGGGTTAGGGGTGAGAAAGGGACGACTGTAGAAGGAAGTGGGCCACCCCCGCGTACGACACAGATGGGGGGGAAGGCGCAAAGGGGACGTGCCACGGCGCGAGGGAGAGCCCTCGTCGCGCATCACCAGGCGAGCAAAGCCCCTGGGCATGCACAACTGGTTCCATGGGGGGCCGACGTTACAGGACCCCTTCGCCCGGTCAAGTGCTGCAACGCCGACATTCCCGCGGCAGGTGCCAACGGTCCCCTCAGCCGAATCCCGTGGCCACGTCCGGCCCGCGAATTCGGCGTCATCCGAATCTACCCTGGGCCGTCTACACAAGCACAACGCCGATCAAGGCGGCCTCTCATCGCTTTTCGCTCGCCGACCATCGACTGCGACGGAACAATCCCCAGGCCGAAGGCAGCCCGCCTGAGCCGCCGGAAGCGTTGGCGGAGAACCAATTCTGGAGGGACTTCCTCGACGAGCGGGATGAGATCCTGAAGCTCAAGTGGATCGACTCGAAGAACGAGGGCCGCGACATCGGCTTCCAGGAGGCGATCCGGCGCTGGCTCAAGCACCGGCCCGGGTGGCGCAAGGCGCACTCGGTGGCGTCTGCGTAGAGCTCTGCCTCGGTGGGGGGGCGATTATCGGCGCACGTGAGAGGGAGGGAGCGCCCCTCATGGATTCTGCACGGTTCGGTCAAGCTGGACTCCGTGCCCCGGTAGACATCCTCATCGGCCCTGCTCCTGGGTCCCGGAGTCGTTGACTGATTGCTGCAGGAGCCGAAGCACTTTCGACAAGTAGTCTCTACGAGGCTTCGTCAGACGGCTGAACCCGTAGTGCTCCAGCAGAGCACGGAATACGGCTTCGCCGTCATCGTGCGACTGGCGCCCCTGATGAAGCGAGCTGCGGAGCACCGTGAGCAGTTCGGAGGGCGGAATCTGAAACAGGTCACGCCTTCCAGCAGGCCTCACGTTCACCGCCGGTGTACCAGCGATACGAAGGACCTGACTGTCCGGCAAGCCATCGCCCAACTCGTCGTCCTGGATGATCTCGCTAGACCGGAGCATTGCTCCCAGAACTCTGTTAAGCGCCTGCCGCACGGTTTTCCCAACACGCTGGAGGTCTTGACAGCCTTCGACGTAGAGACAATACACGGACGAGCGTGTGAGCGGACCATCCCGCTCGATGATCCGCCGAAGGACTTCCCGGACGTTCGCAGCCGATGCCTCCCGGGGATCAGGAAACCCCGAAGCTTCCGAGTACCCAGTGAAGGGCCCGACGATCGAGGACGACTCGATCTCCTCAGCGATTTGCTCCAGATCCTCGTTCCCGACGGTCGTCCCCTGCAGCACAGTTGTTGGACTAGGGCGGCCGGGGGTTGGGGCTCGCGCCGGTTCGGGCGGCTCGCGTGGAGGTTCGTCGACGAATTCCACGGGCCGAATCCCAAGCTCTTCGCATGCCTCTACGACCGCGTCGACGGCCCGCGGTCGATTCGCATAGAAGTCTGATTCACGCACTCTCGCGAACGTCCAACCGGCCCGCTCGAGCTGCCGCTGGCGCGCCATGTCCCGCTCGTACTGTTCCGGACCGTGCCACACGTCACCATCGCACTCGACAGCGATTCGCGCATCGAGCCCTTCGACTACCAAGTCTATTCGCCGACCAGCGACCTCGATTTGTGGACGGACCCGGAGCTTTCGCCGCAACAGTTCGAGCGCAACGTCCACTTCGAACCAGCTTTCGTACGGGTCGGGTTGAGTGCCGAGGCGGTGGGCCCTCCTAGCCTCGCGTTCCAGGCGTTCGAAATCCTCGAAAAGGGCATCGAGCGTCGCATTCTGCGGACTCTCGAAGAAGCAGACTAGTCGGCGGCGTAGGTCGTCCGGCCCAAGGTCGTGCGACCTGACACTGTGGAAGAGCCACACCTGATCTCGTGCCCGACTCATCGCCACATTGAAACGCCGCAGATCCGGCAGGCGCGTCAGAGCTCGATGTTGTACGTTCGGAGCGATCACCAGCGAGAGGAAGACGATGTCTCTCTGGTCGCCTTGGAAGGTGGCGGGTTCGCCACACCGCAACCGGCGCTCCTCGATCACCCGGGGGTCGAGCCTTTGGAGGAGGAGGGTTTCGATCAGTTGGGCCTGAGCATGGCCCTGCAATGTGATGACCCCCATAGTCTTCCCCTCGAAGGCGTCGTCATCGACGATGCTCGCGATGGTGTCGACGAGGGCCTCCGCCTCAGCGCGATTCTGGATCCTCGGTCCGTTCCCCTCGCACGCGCCTTCGGCGACGAACTGCGAGCGCAACGGCGGAAGCCTCTCAGGAGGCGCTTGGCGCAGTGGGATGAGTGGTGCGTCACGGTAGCACAAGTCGTTGCTGAAGCGGATGATCTCGGGAACGCAGCGGAAGTGCTCTCGCAGCGTTATCTGGCTGCCAAACGTCCGCTCAGAATGGTCGAAGAGGCTTGTGTCCGGGCGATATTCGGATCTGAACCGAAAAGCGCCTAGATGCTCCCGCACCAGCCGTGCGATGTCGTCCTCCAGCACGCCGACCGCTTCAGGGCTGTTCTGTTTCTCGTCTCCCACCACGACGATGCGCTTCGCGAGCAGTAGGAGCACCAGGGCCTCCGTGCTCGCCTGTGACGCCTCGTCTACGATGACTGTATCGAAGAGGCCGGGCACCGCGTCGACCGACTCCCAGAGCTTGTGGAGCGGCATCACCCACGCCGGAATGCGCGGGACACAATCCATCAGGAACTGCCGCGCCGCGCGCCGGTGGCGGTAGGCGTACTTGCCGGTGTCCTTGCCAATCCTGGCCACAGCGCGCGTCCAAGCGTTCAGGCTTTGGACGGTCTTGTCATCGAGCCGCTCAAAGAACGTCTTCCAGGCCCGATTCGAAGCGAGAATCTCCGTTGCTTTCTCGATCTTCTGCTGCAAGCGGTGGTAGTCCTGCACGCGTGCTTCGTAGGCTGAGGCGTCGGAGACGCGTCGCAGCCACGCGCGGGCAGCCGCCCAGACCCAGGCTTCGCGAAGCTGGCCGACTCGGTCCGGCCAAATCGGCTCGCCGCCAGTGCTGCGAAGCAATTCTGCGAGGCCCGGGCAAGATCCGTTGAGCCTATCGAGCAGGCTCTCATAGCGCGCGAGGCGTCGGTTGTCCCGCCGGACGCGCTCCCGATCCTGCCAGGCGACGCGCCAGGCGGCGACGTCGCGCGCCCGGGCGGCGTCTTCAAGGGAGCGCAGGCAAGGATGGGCTTTCGAGGGTTGCTGTGAGCCACGTACGATCTCGAGTAGGCGATCGAGCTTTTGCTGTGCGTCCCTAGCTTCTCGAGAAGCCAGCAGCGCATCGATGGCCTTCAGCCAATCACTGCGATCTCTGGCTGACGCAAGGGCCGTACGGTTCGCACCCAGGATGATCACCAGCGGTCTCGCCTGTTCGGATTTGAAGAACGACAGAAGCCGCTTCAGTTCGTTCGTCAGCTCTTCGGTTCGGGAGACCGTTTGCCGAGGGCTCATCACGTCAACCAGGGAGGCGCCCCACACTTCTCGCAGCTCGCGCACTATGCGCTGCATTACCAAATGGTCACGAATGCACCGAAGCTGCTCGACCTGTGTGGCCTTCTGCCCGTCGACATGACAACCCTCGCCGATGTAGCGGGTTTCCCGTACAACTCGGGGGGTGAAAACAAGGAACCCCTTCCGGCCACCTGCTTCGAAGTGTGCTATGCGCCTATCGATGTCCGTTCTCAGGTGGTTTTCCTGGATGCCCTCCGGAAGCTCGACCCGTGTCGCCCCGATCGCTTTGAGAAGGCGCGTCGCGTTTGTCAACAGAGTCTCCGAATCGGTTACACGGCGAGTCCACCGAGCATCAGCAGAAGCCAGTAGATCCTGAATAACGGTCTCCGCAGTTTCCCCCATGACTCGGTCGAGCCGCAGCGCGACCCCCGTGAGCGCCTGGACGGCCTCGCGCAGTTCCCGGAGTCGCTCCGTCTCTGTCCACTCCAGGAGCTCCAGTATCGCTTTGTTCACCCCACGGTTTGCCCGTTGCGCCGTCTCCTCCGCAGCCGTCAACCGCGTCAATAGCGCCTGGAACTCATCCGGGCCTGGAAACTCTGCATCCCCGATATCAAGAACCAGTTCTGCGCGGGCCTCGGCCGTAAAGCAGGCGTGGGCTTCCGAGAGGAAGGCGCTCTCCGAGGAGTCGAGGGGAAATACAGCATCGGCAGACAGTTGCGGGAACCAGCTGAACTCCTGTTCTCGCTCGCTCAGCTTCCGCGCGATTTGTGCGGCCGTTCCCGAGTAGTTGCCGGGCAGTTCGTGCGAGTGCGTCTCAGCCTCACGGAAGGCCCGAAGGTCGCGCTCGACGCGAGCCAACTCGCCTTCGAGTTCATGAAGATCGCCCTCTGCCTTCTCGATCGCGCGCCGTGCGGCGTCCCGCCCGCGCCATTCGTTCTTGCGCCTCAGGATCCCGCGGACGCTCTCTTCGAGAAGACGCTCATCGTCACGCGAGGAGCCTAGTGCCGTCACGCAGAGGTCCCGTATGTCGTTGGGGAGCAGGCCGCGCAGCACAGCGAGCGCCTTGGGAGCGTGGGCGGTCACTAAGACGCGGTCACCCCTGGCGAGCAGATGACACATCAGGTTCGCGATTGTGTGGCTCTTTCCAGTCCCCGGCGGCCCCTTGACGAGAACACACGGCTCGGCCTGAAGGCGATGAACGATCTGTCGCTGTTCTTCGTTGGTCGGCAGCGGGAAGAGAAAGCGTTCCGCCTCCGCGGAGACAGGACTGTCTTCCTCGGGAGCAGCGATCGAGTTGTCCCCACCACCACTCGGAGCCTCACCTTCCCGGAGCAGGCGGTCCCACGGCGGTGTGGGCTCCAGTTCATCATCGGTGGCAGTCTCGTGGAGCTTGCGGATCAGGTCTTCATAGGCCGTAGATCGCCGTTCACGAAGTACGAGTGCAGGCGCGAATGAGAGGCTAGGATGCTCATTAGGGCGGTCTGCGTAATCGAAGGTCTCATTGACCTGCGCGTCGGCACTAAGACTGTTCGCGATCTCGCGCAAGAGCGGAGCAACAAGGGCAACGTCCCAGGACTGAATGTCGAGCGTCTCGATCTGTTGGCCGAGTGTGTCTTCCTTCAGCCGTGGGCGGTGCTGGGTCTCGAGCATGTCAAGTTCGACCCGAAACGCATCGAACGAGGCAGCGGGTGCGACGCTGAGCAGGCCTCTCGCTGCGTCTAGTACGAGTTCCGCAGGCGCGGTCAGAACATGGCGGGCGACGGCCGTGCCGGTCGGGTCGCGCCAATGCAGGAACCCAATCGCAAGAACAAGTTCATAACGCTCCTCGGCCTCTTCGAGCCGGCGGCGCATGAAGTCGAGGCTCTCGTAGACGGACTGCACCTCCTGCCACCGGCGCATCTCCTTCGCCCACGGCTCCCACTTCTCGACGAGGTACTCGAGCCAGGCGTCCTCGACCTCCCGATGATCGACCAACCGGCGCAACTCTGGCACGCTTTCGACGATCATCCGCTGGATGTCATGAGGAGCGTCGGGATCCGGAACTCGCCGCTCGACGAGCACCGTGATCTCGGGCAGAAGCTCGGGCTCCTGCTCCGGTTGGTCCAGGGCGTCGGAACGCACCCAGTCCGTAACAACCTGCGGCACAGGGGGGCGTGCAGGCATCCGCTTCTTACGAACCTCGAGCCAGAGCCCGGTGAACTCCTCGGGTTTCCCGGTCAGAAACGGAGATCGGCACTCGTCACGGTCCCTCGGAATGTCGGCGAACCAGAGGACCCTCTCGCCGATCCCGTACGAGCTGACCCGCCCCCGCCGGATCGCGGCGGTTGCCTTGAGGAAGGCGAGAAGTGCTGCTCCCTTGCTGACGGGCGTGCTCACTGTCTCGCGTTGCTTCTCGGGTTCATATGAAAATGGCTGTCAACGGCCCAGTTCATGTACAGCCTCCGGAACGTGATGTCTATTCCACCGATGATGTTCGGACTTCACAAGGCAGTCAAACGCCCTGCACGACGCCGGTTCTTCTCTACCGGGTGATTAGCCCATGGTTGCATTGGAGTTTCCAAGGGTGCCCAGCGACAGGTCCCGCACCAGTGCATCGAACTTCTGCCGCACGTGACACTCATCGCTGCTTGCACAGGAGCAGTCGACAGCATGGCATTGTGCGGCAGCAAAAACTGGGGCAAAAAGTGCGATGAAGTCAGTCGACTTCGACGGCGGTCCGTACTCCTCGGGTCGGCTTACTTCGTAGCCAGCGTGGGCATACCTGGACAGGTCGAAATACCCGAACCGGTAGTAGTGCAGTAAGCCGGCTTCTCTGGCACGGCGGAACGGGCTCCATTTCTCAGCCTCGGTCCGGCGAAGCAGGCCAAGAAGCACAGCGAGTTGTCTATTGAGATTCTGGATCGGCACAGCCAATTCTTCCCAAGCGAAAGGCGGCTGCCTCAGGAGCTCCATGTGCCTGATCTTCTCGGACAACTCTGCTGCCATGAGCCCCACTGCATGCTCCGACGACTTAACGGCAAGTCCGCAGTTGAACATTCTCTCCAGTAGATTCCGGGCGAGGATTCGGCAGTCATTGAAGTGGTTGCTCGCGTGGAGTAACCAATACGACTGTGCCGTGCAGTACGCAGCGAAGGCGTTGACGTATAGGAACCGCCGCTGATACGACTTGGAGTCGATTCCTTCAGACTCCTTCCATTGTTCACCGATCTCTTTGGCGAAACTCAGGGATCGCTGGGCGAGTATATCCACCATGGCCAAGCGGCATCATGCGCCTCATTTGACGCAGTGTTGTGTGCTAGTGGGTAGCGTGCCACTTGCCAAATAGCGTGTCCAGAGCGATTTGTAGCGGCGGGGGACCGAGCTCAGCAGACAAACGCGACCCTTGAACCGAGGGATCGGCTGATCCTGAACCGTGAGCAACGACTGCGCGGCCAAGTGGCGAAGGTCTATCGCTTCCGATGCGTGTCCCTGCGTATCGAGTTTGCCCACTGCCAGTCGAGGTGATGGCACGTCCTCTCTTTCACGGCGGGCGCCCGGCGGCAGGGAGTGCGAGGACTCAAATCGCGCCCAGCAGTTCCGCCAACCGCTCCCGATCTCTGCGCCACGTCCTCGCCGTCATCCCCTCGATGATCCGCCGCATCTCCTCCTTCACCGACCGCTGCCCGCCATCCGCCAGCATCTTCGGCATCGCCCTGAAGATGGCAGCGCGGAAGTCCTCCCTGCCGGGCCGGAAGTAGTGCTTCAGGACGACCTCGGCGGTCCGATGGCCGGTGACGCGCTGGACCAGTTCGAGCGGAACCCCCGCGGCGAGGGCCAGCGTGATCCAGGTCACGCGGAACGAGTGGAAATCCCGGACCGACGCCCGGCGCTTGCCGTTCTCGCGCTCCACCTGTAGCCCGTCGATCTTCAACGCTCGCCGCGTGGCACGTACGATCTTGCACCCGGTCTCCCGTTCCAGTTCATTGAGGTAGGCGGACACCGATGCACGGCTGCAACCCGTCGCCGCCGTCACCTCGTCGAACGTCTGGCCGTCCATGTACGCCCTGAACACCGCCCGCAGCTTCTCCGCCTTCGAGGTGGCGCCCAGGCCGTCGATGTAGGCGAAGCCCTTGGCTCGGACCGTCTCGGCGGTCTCGACCGGCAACGCGCTCGATTCCGGGGCGGTCTCGAACGCCTTCGCCAGAACCTGCTTTACCCGCCAGGTGATCCCGTCCGGGTTGTTGCGGAACATCTGGGCCGCCGCCGGGAAGCAGTACCCCTTGCCGCCCGTCGCCGCCCGAGCCCGGTCCAGTTCCTCCCGCAGCATCGGGAACACGGGGATGTCCACCGTCTCGCCCGTCTTGGAGGTCTTGACCGTGATGAACCCTGCCTTCAGGTCCACGTCGTCCCATTTGAGCAGGCAGGAATCGCCCCGGCGCATTGCCGTGCACATCCCCGTCACGATGATCGGCCGGATGAAGTCATCCTGGGCGCAGGCCTCAACGATGGCCTTCAACTCCTCGACCGTGAACGGCTCCCGGTTGATCGTCTCCGCCGCCTTCGTCAGCAGGCTGTGAAAGGGGTTCATGCCCTCAGCCAAGTGGGGATGCAGGTGCTTGAACGTCGAGCGCAGCAGCTTCAGCGTCTGGTTCCAGGTCGCAGGGGACATCCCGCGTGCTTCCTCGGCCGCCATGAACGCCTTGGCGGTCTCGGGCTTGATGGCGACG
>Ga0209605_1001703_pt1 | contig 23278 bp, 21 predicted proteins | sample AD_UKC035_MetaG_FD_184408 | JGI IMG/M metagenome (GOLD analysis project Ga0209605, IMG submission 184408) | Active sludge microbial communities of municipal wastewater-treating anaerobic digesters from USA - AD_UKC035_MetaG (SPAdes) (version 2) | ecosystem: Engineered > Bioreactor > Anaerobic >...
TGGTACTGAACGTCGAGTCCTTTCAGCTGTTCCCGGATGTTTCTTTCAGCCCCTTCCATGGATGCCAGGCGGCTGGCGTTCTCGCTGGCCAGCGACTCGGCAAAGGCGCGGAAAAGAGAACCGAACAGATACTCCCGGATCAGGGCGGAAAAAAGGGAATCCCAGTCCATGGTGAACAGGGGCAGGGACCGGCCCGCCCACCCCTTATCCCGGACCCGGGCAAGCCAGAGCCGGTCCACGGGAAGCAGGTGCACGCTCCGGGGCCTGTAGGACGCCCCGGAAAGATGTTCACTGTAGTACAGGAAGACCTGCTCAAGGCCCTTTTTCTCGTGCCACCCTTCGATCCTCGAGAGGACATCCTGAACGAGAGGCGTGATCCCGGTCACGGAACCGGGCACCGAAAAGCCCTCGTCCACCGCCTGGCCGCCGTCTTCCAGCCGTCCCCTGAGGCGGTCCCCCACGGCCAGAACGACCCGGTTCTCCGACCTTCCCCGGGTAAACCGGTTCATCTCGGCCAAGGCATGGGAGGCAACCTGGTCGTTCAACTGCCCGCACATCCCCTGATCGGAACCGAACACGACAGCGCCGATCGCATCCCTTTGCCCCGGTCGCGCCGTCACCATCAGGCCGGGACGGTTCAGAAGAACGGCGCGCAGCCCCTTTTCCACGGTTTCCGTGTAATCGCCCAGGGATTCCACGGCTCTTTCATACTGGCGGATCCTGACGGCGGCGAGGGCCTTCATGGTCTTAACGACGGACTGGAGGTCCCGGGTGCTTTCTCTTCGCCGGTTCAGCCTTTCCAATGTCTCCATTCGAGAAACCTTCTTTTTTCCAAGACTCGCCGGCCCCGCGGTCTTTTTTCAGCGTCACGGCGGGACGCCTCACTGCCGTTCCAGGGCTTTCCGAGCCGTTGCGGCCAGTTTTTCCATATCCTCATCCCCCATATCGTCGCCTTTCTCGATACGGCGACACAGGCTTTCCTGCTCCGCCAGAACGGTTTCGACAACCTTTTGTTCAGCTCCGGCCATCTCATCCAGGGGGACCGGGTCGAAGACACCCTCGTTCACGGCCACGAGAACGGCGATCTGGGCGGCCACCCTCATTGTGGCGTACTGGGGCTGCTTGAGGACCTGGCGAACCCGCCGTCCCCGTTCCAGGGTCCGGTTCGTTTCCTCATCCAGCTGGGTTCCGAAACGGGCGAAGGTCTCCAGTTCCTCGAACTGGGAATAGGACAGGCGCAGATCGCCGGCCACGGCCCGGTACGCTTTCAGCTGCGTTTTACCCCCCACCCGGGACACCGATTTGCCGACGTCGACGGCGGGCAGGAGCGCTTTCTGGAAAAGATCCGGCGAGAGATAGATCTGGCCGTCGGTGATGGAAATCAGGTTCGTCGGGATGTAGGCGGAGATGTTCTGGGCTTCCGTCTCGATGACGGGCAGGGCCGTCAGGGAACCGCCGCCTCTGTCCTCCCGAAGGTGGGTGGATCTCTCCAGGAGGCGCGAGTGGATGTAAAAGATGTCGCCGGGGTAAGCTTCCCGTCCCGGGGGGCGCCTCAGGAGAAGGGAGAGCTCCCGGTAGGCCCGGGCATGCCGGGTCAGATCGTCAAAGACGACGAGGACGTCCTCTCCCCGCTCCATGAAATACTCTCCCATGGTCATGGCGGCATAGGGCGTCACGAACTGGAGCCCCGGCGGATCCTCTTCCGTCGCAACGACGACAATGCATTTCTCCAGGACCTGTCCCTGGCGAAGGTCCGAAACGACCTTCGCCACCGCCGAAGCCCTCTTGCCGATGGCACAATAGATAGAGACGACATCCGTGCCCTTCTGGTTGATGATCGTGTCGACGGCGATGGCCGTTTTGCCGGTCTGGCGGTCGCCGATGATCAGTTCCCTCTGGCCCCGGCCGATGGGTATGAGGGCATCCACCACCTTGAGACCGGTCTGGAGGGGGACCGTCACGGGAAGACGCTCCATGATGGTCGGGGCGGGGCGCTCGATGGGCCACCGCTCCGCGCCTTTCAGGCCACCCCCCCTGTCCAGGGGGCGTCCCAGGGGGTCGATGACCCGGCCGACAAGGTCTCCGCCCACGGGAACGTCGAGCACCCGGTTTGTCCGCCGCACCTCATCCCCCGCCTCGATATGGACGCTTTCATCAAGCAGGACCACCCCGGCTTCCGCCGGGGCCACATCGAAGGCCATCCCCAGGAGGTCGCCGGGAAAACGAAGAAGCTCCTGGGACCGGACGCCTCTCAGGCCGGCCACGCGGACGACACCGGAACCGACGAAACTGACCGTCCCCACATCCCGGACGCGCAAGTCCGCCGGGGAAGCCTCGAGGGCCCCGGACAGAGCCCGGGACACCGCGTCAAGGGCCCTTTTCAAATCACCCGCCTGCGCCTTCATCTTCCTTTGCCTTCTCGTCCTTCCCTTTCTTTTCGGCCCCCTGCTCCAGGATATTCCGGGTCCGCTCCTCCAGGCCTTTCAGATACTCGCCGAGATTCCAGGCCAGTTTCCGCCCGCCGCCCTTGATCTCGATCCCCGGAAGCATCTCCGGCACCGTCTCGTATTCCACCTCCAGGTTTTCAGAGACCTGTTCATGGAGGGCTTTCGTTATTTTCCCTCGCTGCGCCGGAGAAAGTTCGAAGGCGCTTCGAACGGTCGCGCCGCTGCCGTCGCCTTTCAGGGCTTCAGCCAGTTTTTTCCTGTCTTCTCCGTCCAGGTCCTCCATCCTGTCGAGGAAAACCCGAACAACCCGGTCCTCCACATCGCTGTCCGCAAGATCGCGGAGGGCGCGGCGGGTAATGTCAAGAACCTGCTCCCCCGCCAGCTCCTTCAATTCCCCGAGGAACGATTCCTGTTCCCTCTGGAGGGATTCCCGCCACTGGGTCCGCAGGGATTCCACGTTCTCCCGGGCCTGGCGGACCAGTTCCTTCCGCTTTTCTTCCGCCTCGTCCCGGGCGGCGTCGAGGATTTCCTTTCGCTTCTCCTCCAGTTCACGGTTTTTCCGGCGATAGGTTTCCGCCTCTTGTTCCCGTTCCCTCTTCTTTTCCTCGGCATCCTCCAGGCGGCCACGGATCTTCCGCTCCCGCTCATCCATGGCCCCGATGATGCGGTCGTAGAGAAAATGCTTGAGCAGGAACACCAGGATGAGAAAGTTGAGAATCTGTGCGGCTACGGTGAACCAGTCGATGAGCATGGCTCACCTGCCTGCCTGGGAAATGACGTAATCCCAGAACGGGTTCGCGAAAAGCAGGATCATGGACACCACGAAGGCGTAAATGGCCGTGGACTCGATCATGGCGAGTCCCACGAAGAGGGTCCTGGTGATCCTGTTGGATTCGTCGGGCTGCTGGGCCATGGCGCTCAGAGCCTGGGCGACCGCCCGGCCCTCCCCGAGGGCCGGCCCGATGGCCCCGATGCCGATGGTGAGGCCGGCGGTGACGATGGACGCCATGCCGATGAGTGCGGTGCTTTCCATTATGAATTCTCTCCTTTCTCTTCTCCCCCGCGCGATCTCTCATCCTGGGCCCTGGTAGCCGAGGCGATGTAGACCATGGCGAGGACGGCGAAGATGTAGGCCTGAATCACCCCCGTCAGGAGTCCCAGGGCGTGCATGAGCACGGGAAAAAGCAGGGGTGCCAGGGCCAGAAGGATGGCCACGATTTTCGTGCCGCTCATGATATTTCCGAAAAGGCGGACCGCCAGGGCAAGGGTCCGGGACAGCTCGCCGATGATGTTGAAGGGAAGCATGAAGAGGGTGGGCTCGATGTACTGCCGGAGATAGCCCAGAAGACCCCGTCTCCGGATGCCGTAGACGGGCACGACGACAAAAACGCAGATGGCCAGGGCCGCCGTGGTGGAAAGGGAGGCCGTGGGAGCGAGGAAGCCGGGGATGACCGTCAAAATGTTGGACACCAGGATAAAGAGAAACAGCGTTCCCACGAAGGGCAGGTAAGGCCCCGGGTCCTGGCGGCTGATCTCGGCGATTTCATGGCGCATGCCCCCCACCAGGACCTCCAGCAGGTTCTGCCACCGTGACAGGCTGACGTCCGTCGAAAGCCTCCGGGTGATGAGAACGGAACCGACAAACAGAAACACCATGAGGCCCCAGGTAAAAACAATGGTTCCGCTGACGGAGACGATCCCCCACTGCCAGAAAATAACCTGGTCCGGGCTGATTTCCTTAATGGTCATGAAATCCATGGGTTGTCCTTTTTCTTTCCTTCATCTCGTTTTTGCCGTTCTTCCCGGTCAGTGATTTATCCGGGGGCCGCCCGCCTTCGGACGGTGCGAACCGTCAGTAATCGTATGCCCAGGAAACCCAGGAGGAATGCAGCAAGCCGCCGCCAGTCCCCGCCCGCCGTGAAAAAGAGGACCCCGAGAACCACGCCCGAGCGGACGAGAAAGCTCGCCGCCATCAACAGGGCCGGCCTTCCGGTCCCGTCAAGCCGCCGCACCGTCCACCACAGGCCGCCGAAGAAAAAGAACCCAAGCCCGGCCCCCAGAGCAACCAGAAGAAGTATGTCCTTGAACAAGCTCATCCTTTTTTCTCACCTTCAGGAAACTGCCTTTTCAGAAGCCAGCGCAGCAAAAGGGGCGACAGGATGCAGGTCGCCGCGGAAACCACCACCATGGCGGCGTAAGCGTCGCCCGGTACGGCCCAGTCCCCCAGATCGAGCCCTCTTTGCATGATCACCATGGCGATCTCCGCCCGGGGAACCATGCTGAAACCGATGAGAACCGCGGTGCTGACCCCGGTCATGAAAAAAAGGGGCAGGGCGTTGGCAATAAATTTGCCCAGGACGGCCATGACGAGAAGGATGCCGCCAATGCCCAGGGTGGTACCGAGAACCGCCGGGTCGAGATCCATCCCGATGCCGATGAAGAAAAAGGGGCTGAAGAGAGAATACAGGGGCAAAAAGGACGATTCCATCTTCAGGGTCTCGGGGTCCCGGCTGAAGACCAGCCCGGCAAAAAACGCGCCGATGGCGAGGGAAAAACCGAGAGCGCCGGCCAGGGCCGCGATGACGAATCCGATGGCCACGACGACGAGCATGAGGTCGGGGCGGGATTCGAGGTTTCCGAAAAAGTGGACCACGTGTCTTTCCACGTATTGGGAAAAGAGAAAGCAGAAGGCCCCGAAGGCCAGGAGCTTGAGAAGGAAAAGACCCAGCGTTCCTGAAACCAGGGGGAAAAGGGAGGCGGCCGTTCCCGATCTGAGCGTGGGAATAATGGCGAAGAGGATGGCCATGAGAACCACGGCGGAGATGTCGTCCATTTCCGCCACGTCCACCAGGAGCTGTCCCTGGGGCGTGTCCAGGACCTCGGCCTCTTTCCACACGGCCACCGTGATCCCCACGCTGGTGGCCGTGAAGGCCGTGGCGACGATGAGGCTCGTGACCCAGTGGAAACCCAGCAGTCCCCAGGCCGTGAAGAACCCCACGGGACCGCTGATGAACACGTTGCCGAACCAGACGATCCCGGCCCGGCGCAGCTGGCCCGCGAGGCCCCGTATGTTGCTTTCCAGGCCGACGCGAAAGAGAAGCGTGATAAGGCCTATGTTCGCCATGAATGTGAAAATCTGGCTGTAGCCGGCGGTAAAGAGATCGAACCGGGTGTCAGCGAGACGGATGAGAAACCCGAGAACGAGGAACCCCACGAGAGCGGGCACGCCCAGGCGCTCCAGCCCGGGCTTGATGAGCATCACCAGGAGAATGACCCCACCGACCAGGAAGATGATCAAAGGGTAATTGAGATGGTATTCACTCACGGCGGCTCTCCCGCTTCACCCAGAACCAGGCGTTGAGGCAGCCCAGCGTCACGCCCGCCACAAGACCCATGAGCGTCCACGAGTAGGCGCTCGGCCAGGTCCTGTCGATCCAGATGCCGACAGCGATGCCCATAAGGGTGGGAATGGCCACGGACCACCCGACGAGCCCGAACATGCCCAGACCGAACCAGAGGCTCCGGTCCTTTTCCTCCCTCGCCTTCATTTTACGGGCCTCCCGGCTTCCCACCCCTTCCCGGAGGTCCTTTAGCCCGGCTTTATCGCTCCGGGTGCTTCGCTCAGACATTTTTCTGGATCTCCAGGAAGCGGCGGACGAAGCCCGCTTCGATTTTCGCCGTCGCCGACCGGGCCCGCTTCTCCCGCTCGTCGAGAACCTCGAATTTTTCTTCCACCGTTTTTCGAAGCCGCCCCAGGTCCGGCCCCCGAACGGCATTGCCCGTGGAAACCGTCACCAGCGGGCCCTCCTTGACGAGAATCCCCCCGTCGACGGCAAGGAAGATTTCTTTTTCTTCTTCTTCCGTTTCGTAAGAGAGCAGCCCGGGAACGAGGGCAGTGACGAAATCGATGTGGGCCGGAAGAAGGCAGAAGGACCCGTTCCGGGCTTCGGCAATGACCTTCCGGACCGGTTCGTGGAGAAAAATTTCCGTGGGAAGAAGAACCTTGAGCTGCATTTCATCTCTCCTGCGAGACTTCCGGCGGGTTCCCGACAGGGGGCCTTTCCCCTTCAACCCGGGCCCTGGAAACGGCGGAATCGCCATTCCGGCCCCCATGGCGTCCACCCGTCCTCATTCCGGGCTTTTTTCCGCCTCGTCGATCTTTCCGATCATGTAGAAGGCCTTTTCGGGATGATCGGCGAACGCATCGTTCAGGATCCGTTCGCATCCCTCGAGGGCATCCTGCCGATCCACCATCTTCCCCTCGTGACCCGTAAAGGCCTCGGTGACCATGAAGGGCTGGGTGAGAAACCGTTCGAGCCGTCTCGCCCGGTTGACGGTCCACCGATCCTGCCGCGACAGCTCCTCCAGTCCGAGCATGGCGATGATGTCCTTCAGGTCCTCATACTCGGCCAGGGTGTTCCGAACCTCCTGGGCGACGCGGTAGTGCCGCTCCCCCACGACGTGGGGAACGAGCATCTTGGATCCCGACTGGAGGGGGTCGATGGCCGGGTAGAGGCCTTCGCTCGCCTTTTTCCGGGACAGGACGATGGAGGCCGAAAGGTGGCCGAAAGTGTGAACGGCGGCGGGATCCGTAAAATCATCGGCAGGAACGTAGACCGCCTGGATGGAGGTGATGGCACCCGTGGCGGTGTTGCAGATCCTCTCTTCCAGCCCCGCCAGTTCCGTCCCCAGGGTGGGCTGATATCCCAGCCGCGAGGGAAGCCGGCCCAGGAGCCCGGAGACCTCCATGCCCGCCTGGACGAAACGAAAGATATTGTCGATGAGAAGCAGGACGTCCTGTCTCATGTCGTCCCGGAAGTATTCCGCCATGGTCAGGGCCGCGTGGCCGATCCGGAACCGGGCCCCCGGCGGCTCGTTCATCTGGCCGAAGAGCATGACGGTATTCTTCAGGACATCGGCTTCCTTCATTTCCCGATACAGTTCCTCCCCTTCCCGGACCCGCTCGCCGATGCCGCAAAAGAGGCTGACACCCTCGTGCCCGGCCACCATGTTGTTGATCATTTCCATGATGAGAACGGTCTTGCCCACGCCGGCGCCGCCGAAAAGCCCGGCCTTGCCGCCCCGTTCCAGGGGCGCGAGAACGTCGATGGCCTTGATCCCCGTCATGAAAATGTCCGTGGCCGTGGACTGCCTGTCCAGGGGAACGGGCTCCCGGTGGATGGACCGCCATTCCCCGCCGGTTACCGGTTCCCCCCTGTCGATGGTTTCCCCGAAGACATTGAAAACCCGCCCCATGAGCCTTTTTCCCACGGGCACCCTTTGCGGGAGGCCCGTGTCCCGGATGGGGGAACCCTGCGCCAGTCCCTGGGTCGACGTCAGGGCGATGCCCCGCACTGTCCGATCGTTCAGATGGCTTACAACTTCGATGACCACGCTCTCTTCGTCCCCGGCCCGCATGATGTTGAGAAGCGCCGGGAGCCTTGCGGTGAACCGGGCGTCCACCACGCTGCCGCGAACGGAAATAACAGTTCCCGCGTTTTTCCCGTGTGGGCGTTCCACTAAATGACACCTACCTCTTTCATCGGGTTATCAAACTGTGCGGTACCGGCATGCCACCCGGAACGGCAAAAGAAGTCATCCTCCTCTTCGCCCATTGTATCCCGAAGGCAATCCGCCTTTCACCCATAACCGGCATCCCGGCATTCTTCCATCCTGCGTACAAGGCGCCGGAATAATCGCCCGGCACGTGATCCTGTAAATTCTTTAAAAATCACAAAATAATCTTAAACGAATCGTCCCGGGAACGGACATGGGGTCAAGACTGTATTTCCATAAAAAGGCACGTTAATGATGATTCTTTCATCCGCGGGCGGGAAGGGTCTCACGGCATGTTTCCCCGAAGGGGGCGGATCGAACGGGAAACCCGGAAGAGCCGAGCCATGACACGGGAATCCCCAAGACCGGATATGCCCTTGTTATCGCTGCCGTTATTTCCGGCCCGGTCCGACGGGGCCCGATGACGGGATCTTTTTGAAATACAGTCAGAAACCCATAGGTGATTGAGAGGGAAACAATGTAATTTTGAGCGGGTGGTGAACTTTTTCGTGGAAGGTGGACAAAACCGTCAAAGGATCACGGAAACAATCAAAGAAAGGAACGAAGACATGCTGCAAATCCGCAAGATACTTTGCCCGACAGACTTCAGCGAGCCGTCTTACCTGGGATTGAAAAAGGCCCGGGATTTCGCGGAGCATTTCTCGGCGGAACTCCTTGTCGTGCACGTGGTTCCCCTGGCCCACTTTATCTCTTATCCGGGTTCGGGGTTTAACGTGGCCACCGATTATTTCGAATCCCTGACCGATGCCGCCCGAAATTCTCTGGAGGAAGTCTCGAAAAACAGGCTCCCCCCGGACCTGGTCGTCCGGACCTTCATTCTCCAGGGAAGCCCGGCGGATCAGATCATCGACCTGGCCGGGTCGGAAAAGGTGGACATGATCGTCACGGCGACCCACGGCTGGACAGGGTGGCGCAAATTCGTCTTCGGCTCGGTGGCGGAAAAAGTCGTTCGCCTTTCCCCCTGCCCGGTCTTTACCGTTCCGGCGCCGGAGGAGGCTTCGTAGACGAAAGGCATCGTGAGGCGGCCCGGACTGCCCGTGTTTCCCGCAACCACCCCGAGGGAATCAAGGGCGCCCGGGCTACCGACGAAAGGGGAACAAGTGACGAGACCCTTGAATCGATTCGTCATTCTGCAAGGTATACCCGGGAAGCACCGATGACGCCGACAGCCTCGGGAAAACCTTGACATCTTCCACAAATGGGTATAAATCGGCCCGGCTATGGGTTGCTCAGGAAGATCATTCCTTGGCAGAAAACGGTTCTGCGCCCTGCCGCATCCCCGGAAAAGGAAAAAGGAACCATGAATATCGCCTCCCCCAAGCCCAGCCTTGGGGAAATCGACCGCCGCCGAACCTTCGGCATCATCAGCCATCCCGATGCCGGGAAGACCACCCTGACGGAGAAACTTCTTCTTTTCGGCGGCGCGATCCAGATGGCCGGATCGGTGAAGGCCCGCAAGGCCGGCCGTCAGACCACGAGCGACTGGATGGCCATCGAGCGGGAGCGGGGAATTTCCGTCACCAGTTCGGTCATGAAATTCCATTACGGTGATTACGAGATCAACCTTCTGGACACGCCGGGCCACCGGGATTTTTCCGAGGACACTTACCGGGTGCTGACCGCCGTGGACAGCGCGGTCATGGTCATCGACAGCGTCAAGGGGGTGGAGCCCCAGACCCGCAAGCTCATGGAGGTCTGCCGGATGCGTAACACGCCTATCCTGACCTTCATCAACAAACTGGACCGCGAGGGCATGGCGCCTCTCCACATCCTCGACGACATAGAGGAAACACTGCAGATCGAATGCGCGCCCCTTTCCTGGCCCATCGGCATGGGCAAACGCTTCAAGGGTACCTACAACCTCCATCGGCGGGAACTCCATCTCTTCACGCCGGGGCAGGAACGCCTGCCCTGGGACGTCCGGGTCATCCGGGATCTCGCCGACCCCCGTCTCGACGAGGCCCTGGGAAGCCAGGCTCACGAACTGCGCGAGGAGGTGGCCCTTCTGGAGGGAGCCGCCAACCCCTTCGACCTGGAGGAGTTCCTCAAGGGGAACCAGACGCCGGTATTTTTTGGCAGCGCCATCAACAATTTCGGTGTCCTGGAACTTCTCGACACCTTCGTGGAAATCGCCCCCGCCCCCTTGAACCGGCCGACCACGACCCGCACCGTTTCTCCCCACGAGCCGTCTTTTTCCGGTTTTGTTTTTAAGATCCAGGCCAACATGGACCCGGCTCACCGTGACAGGATCGCCTTCATGCGCGTCTGTTCGGGCTGTTTCCGGCGGGGCATGCGGGTGCGCCATCACCGTCTCGACAAGGACATCCTGCTGGCCAACCCGATCATTTTCATGGCCCAGGACCGGGCCTTCGTCGAGGAGGCCTGGCCGGGAGACATCATCGGCATCCACAATCACGGAACCATCCGGATAGGCGACACCTTCACGGAAAAAGAGCCTCTCTGTTTCACGGGAATCCCGAATTTCGCCCCCGAGCACTTCCGCCGGGTGCTTCTCAAATCGCCGCTCAAGGCCAAGCAGCTCCACAAGGGACTGACCCAGCTGGTGGAAGAAGGGGCCGTTCAGCTCTTCCGCCCTCTCCAGGGAAACGATCTCATCCTGGGGGCGGTGGGCGTCCTGCAATTCGAGGTGACCATGGCGCGCCTGAAAAATGAATACGGGGTCGACGCCGACTACATGCCCGTTCCATACACGGCGGCCCGCTGGATCGGCTGCAGCGACCGGAAACGGCTCGCGACCTTTGAAAGGGAGTGCCGGCAGAACCTGGCCCGGGACGCCGATGGCAACCTGGCCTACCTGGCCGAGGGAACCTGGCGGCTCCGGTTCCTCGTGGAGGACTGGCCGGACATCCAGCTTTTCAAGACCCGGGATTACCGGTAGTTTTATTCATGCCCCCCCTGGCCGGCGGGGTGGAAAAGGTACTCTCGGACGCCTTCCCGATCCGGAAAGGTCTTGTGCCGGGAGCATGCGATGGATTTTGCCGTTGTCGCCTTTTCCGCCTTTTTCGTCTCGACCCTGACCCTTTTCTCCGGGTTCGGGCTGGGCACCCTTCTCCTGCCGGTCTTCGCCCTGTTTTTCCCCGTCGACGTGGCCGTCGCCGCCACGGCCGTCGTCCATGGCGCGAACAGCCTTTTCAAGATGGCGGCGGTAGGGAAACACGTAGACCGGGTCCTCATCGTCCGCTTCGGCATTCCCGCCATCGCCGCCGCTTTCGGGGGCGCCGCCGTCCTCGGATATGTGTCCCATCTTAACGAAATAACTCGCTATTCCATCGGTTCTCAAATGGCCGTCGTCACGCCCGTCAAGCTGGCCATGGGATGTCTCATGGTCCTCTTCGCCCTCATGGAACTTCTGCCACGGCTCCGGAATCTCACCTTCGACCGGAGATATCTCTTCGTCGGCGGCCTTCTTTCCGGCTTCTTCGGGGGGTTTTCGGGACACCAGGGTGCGCTTCGGGCGGCGTTCCTGGCAAAGGCAGGCGTGTCAACGGAAGCTTTCGTTGGAACGAATGCCTGTATCGCTTGCATGGTGGACACAGCGCGAATCGCCACTTATGCCGGTACATTTCTGCTCGGGGGAAGGGAGAACCCGATCAGCCCGGACCAGTGGCCCCTGATTCTGACGGCTGTTCTTGCAGCCTTCGCCGGGGTCCTCCTGGGCGCCCGGTTTCTGGATAAAATAACCATGCAGACGATCCAGAGACTGACGGGCCTCCTTTTATTCGCCATAGCCATCGCTCTCGGCTCGGGCGTTCTTTAAGCTGGCCCGGGACGTTTCCCGAAAGGCGCTTCTCCGTCTCAATGCCGAAACCTGAGGGGGCTTCAACCACCCGTCTCCCTTCGGCACCATCCTGAATCTCCTGACATCCTTGACATCCGGGGAAAGATAGAGGAGATTGAAAAAATAAACGCAGCCAGGGCCGGGGCGTTGTAAAACCTCTTCTCGAAGGACAAGGAACGGGAGCCGCAGGGATCATGCATGGAAACGCCTTCGTCGAAATCGCCGCCATCCTGGGAATCGCGACCGTACTGGGGCTCATCGGCCAGAAACTGCGGCAGCCTCTTCTCATCATGTTCCTTGCCACGGGCATTCTGGCGGGACCCTCCGTTTTCGGCATCATCGAGAGCTACGAGCAGATCGAACTCCTGGCCCACATCGGGATCGCGATCCTGCTTTTCATCGTCGGCCTCCGGCTCGACCTGAACCTCATCCGAACCACCGGCCCGGTGTCCCTGGCCACCGGCCTCGGACAGATCGTCTTCACCTCCGCCATCGGCTTTCTCATCGCCCTGGCCTTCGACATGCCCCTCCTGACCGCCGCCTATGTCTCCGTGGCCTTGACATTTTCCAGCACCATCATCATCGTAAAGCTCCTCTCGGACAAAAAGGAAATCGATTCCCTCCACGGCCAGATCGCCATCGGGTTTCTCATCGTCCAGGACATCGCCGCCATCCTGGCCCTCGTCGCCCTGACCACCTTCGGGTCCGCTGCGGGAGCGGCGGGAACAGGAACGGCCTTCCAGAAGGGGCTTCTCATCGCCGCGGAAGGCCTGGGCCTGCTCGGTGCCGTCGCTTTCCTGACGAAGTACGTTCTCCCGCCCCTGACCCGCCGGCTCGCCCATTCCCAGGAACTGCTGATCCTGTTTGCCATCACCTGGGCCGTCGGTCTCGGCGCGGGAAGCGAGTGGCTGGGGTTCAGTAAGGAGGTGGGCGCCTTTCTCGCCGGCATTTCCCTGGCCTCCTCCGGGTACCGGGACGCCATCGGGGCCCGCCTCACGACGCTCCGGGACTTTCTGCTCCTGTTTTTCTTCATTGACCTCGGCTCCCGTCTGGACTGGTCCGCCGTGGGAACCCAGGTGGGCCCCGCAGTCCTGTTTTCCCTTTTCGTGCTCATCGGCAACCCCCTGATCGTCCTGGCCATCATGGGAATCATGGGTTACCGCCGCCGGACGGGCTTTCTCGCGGGACTGACGGTGGCCCAGATCAGCGAGTTCTCCTTAATTCTCGCGGCCCTGGGGCTCGCAATCGGCCATATCACGCCGGAAACCATGGGCCTCATCACCCTGGTGGGCGTGGTGACCATCTTCGCCTCCACTTACATGATTCTCTATTCAGGCCCCCTTTACAGCTTCCTGTCGGGGCCTTTGAAGGTCTTTGAAAGAAGCCACCCCAACCGGGAAGCCGCCGCCGACACGCTCAAGGCCAAAACCCCGGTGGACGTGATTCTCGCGGGCCTGGGCACCTATGGAGGCGCCATAGCCGAACAGCTGCAGCGGCGGCGAATGACCATCGTGGGCGTCGATTTCGACCCCGGCGCCCTTAAGACATGGTGCGCCCGGGGCGTTTTCGTTCTTTACGGGGACATGGCCGACCCGGAGATTCACGAGCAGCTGCCCCTGGGCAGGGCCCGGTGGGTGGTGAGTGCCGTCCGCTCGAAAGACCTGAACCTGTCCCTTCTGGACCATCTCAAAAGGGCCGGCTACGAAGGCAAAATCGCCCTCACCGCGGCGGACGGAAAGGAAGCGGACCTGTTCAAGAAGGCCGGGGCCCACGTCGTTTTCAGGCCCCACGTCGACGCGGCGGAACAGGCGGCCGATTCCCTGACCCACGCCATGGATCTCATGCCGGACCAGGTCGACTGGCCCGTGACATTCCTGGAAAGCCGGATCCGGACGGGAGCCTCCGCGGCGGGGAGGACCATCCGGGAACTCCCGCTGCCGCCCGAGGCGGGCGTGTTCATCCTCGCCGTCAGCCGGGGCGGACGCATCCACTACAATCCCGGTCCCGATTTTCAGATTTTTCCGGGAGACCGGCTGGTCATCACGGGCCCGCCTGAAGGGCTCGAGGAGGCCGAAAAGAGGCTCGACGAGCCCGCGGGGTGGGATGTCCCCGACACGGCTGAGCGATTTCAGATCGCCGAAATCAAGGTTGCCGGAAACTCGAAGCTTTCGGGCCGGACACTGGCGGATGTCAATTTTCGCCAGGCCTACGGCGTCACGGTCATCGGCCTCCGGCGCGGCGATGAACGGATCACGACCATAAGTCCCGCGGAAAAGCTCCTGGCCGGGGACTCCCTCATCGTCATCGGCCTAACCGGTCACATCAAGACCCTGGAGGCAAGGGGGCCTCTGTAAGGATCCCGTCGCCGGTTCATCAGGACACGCCCCCCATCTCGAGGGTGTCTTTCTCAGGCGGCGCGGAAAGGCGCCCATGCGATCTGCCGCACGCCCCTGCCGGCGGCAGATGGCCCCCGGGGAGAATCAAGGCAGGCGACACCGCGGATCTCCCGTGTCAATCGCAGAGGTCAGGCCCGGTCAGCTGTTGCGGTCCACACCGTGAAACTCTGTCCCGCCAGGAAATCAAAGGAATGGGCCAGTCGATACCCGGCGGATTCCATGGCCTTGCAGATCTTTTCAACAGGCGTGGCGTGTTTGAACAGATTGACGAATGTGAACCCGCGGCCGGGCAGATGGTCGATGATCACCACGCGGCCACCGGGTTTCAAGACCTTCCTGACGGCATGGAAATACCGTTCGGGGTCCTTGAGATGGTGGAACACGTTTCTTGCGAAAACAAGATCCATAGTGGCCTCGGGCAGGGGAACCCCGTCGCTTCGGGCGACAGCGGTCGCTATGTTTTTCAAACCGGCCGCCTTGGCGCTTCCATTCACGAAATCCAGGTATTCCGGTTTTCGGTCCACGGCGTACACCTTTCCCCCGCTGCCCACTTTTTGAGCGAAAGCCAGGGAAAAGTAACCGCCTCCCGATCCGATGTCCGCAACCGTCATGCCCTCTTTCGGGTTCAGGGTTTCGATGATCCGCTTCGCCCCTCTCCGGGGTGACGACGCTTCACGGTTCAGCATCCTGAGGAACAAATTCGTCAACATGGAGAGCTACTTCCTCTGTAAGGCGAATCCCGGTTCTTATCCCGCCGGTTCGACCCGGCACGGCACAAACCGGTGCACCGGGGTTCCCAGCGGGTCACGGTGCGTGCTTCCGGTCAGCCGGTTGACGTTGATCCCATAGACGGTGCCGTCATAGTTGAGACCGAAACCATGGGGAATCAGCACCATGCCCGGACGGACGTCATCGCTGATTTCGAGCTCGCCGGTTTCACTGCCGGCCTCGGTGGTGACGCGCACGGCCTGACCGTCGGAAAGGCCAAGTCTCCCGGCATCCGCCGGGCTCAGGGCCACCGTGCAGGCCCGTTTCCCCCTGTTCCACTCGGGGTTTCGCATCAGGGTGTTCATGTTGTATTCCATGTGCCGGCCGGCATTTAAAACAAGAGGATAAAGAACCGGCATTTTCAGGGCTTCGCTCTCGGAAGCGGCGGAAAGGGCCCGGACCGCCTCTTCCAGTTCCGGGATGTGGGCCTCGATTTTCCCGGACGGGGTGTTCAGCACGGCCATGGGGTTGTCTGCATCCGCCCGGCCAACCCAGAGCCCCTGGGGATTGTCGACCACGGCCTGAAACAGGCGGTCGCCCAGGTCCGGTCCCGGCGCGAAGCCGGCCCGAAGGGCGTTTTCATAAAAGGTCCGGGGAGCCGTCATCAGGGTTCCCCAGAGGACGGCCTTGTGGACGCTCCCCCACCGCCGGCCCAGGGTCCTGGCCAGGACGAAGGGCATGGCGGCCCGGGCGGCGGGCTCGGCGGCCGCCCACTTCATCAGGGCGGCGCCGAAGGCCAGGCGGTCCAGGCCCGCGGCTTTTTGAAGCGTTTCCGGGATCTTCGGGATCAGGCCGAGCTTGTCGGCGATCCCCGTGAAGATGTCCGCCAGTTCCCTGCATTCGCCGGGCGGCGGAATAATAGGCCGGCGCAGCTGCAGATAGACCTCCGGGTAAGACATGGGGAAAAAGGTGGTGTCGTAGGATTCGTAAAACGAACAGGCGGGCAGTACATAGTGGGCCAGGCGGGCCGTTTCGCTCATGACGATTTCATTCACCACCAGGAGGTCCAACTTTTCGAAGGCCCGCTCGTAAGCGGTCGTGTCCGGGTAGGCCCGCAAGGGGTTGCAGGCGCTCACGTAGACGGCTCGAATCCGGTCCCGGTGGTCCGTCAGTATTTCCTCGGGAAGCACCGACGGCGGAAAAGCGCCGGCGGCGGCCGGGGGCATGTTGGTGGCCACGGTGCGCCAGGTTCGGGGATTCCGCTCGTCGGCATGAAAACCCATGGGCATGACCATGCCGGGCACGACATTGCCTCCCGGAACCAGCAGCCTGCCGCACACCAGCTGGAGCACCATGAGCAGGTAGGAGTTGACCGTGGAGTGGCGGCCCATGAAAACGCCGAGGTCCGGGTGAATGCCCCACTGCCGTTCCGTCATCAGCCGGCACAGGTCGACCACCCGGTCATAATCCAGCCCGCAGACGGCGACGGCGGCCCGGGCGTCGAACTCTTCAAACCAGGGTCGGATGGCATCCCACCCCGCCGCGTAGCGGGCCAGGTAGTCGGCCTTTTCCCGGCCTTCGGCCAGGATGACGGCGATCATGGCCTTCATCAGGAGGGCGTCCGTGCCCGGCCGGACGGGCAGGTGAATGTTCGCGATCCGGGCTGTTTCGCTTTTCCGCGGGTCTATCGACACGAGGAGCTTGTCCGGCTTTTTCGAAAACTCCCGCAGAACGAGGGGCGCCCGGGGCATCTGGTGACTGACCATGCCGTTCCAGCCCCAAGCCACCAGCATGTCGCAGGTTCCCTCGTCCGGTTCGGTGACGTGGTACTGGCGGCCCAGCATGCGCCCGAATACCCACCAGTGGCCTGAAAATTCCTGGCCGGCGGAGGAATAGAAATTCTGGGATTTCAAGGCCCGGAGGAGGGCCAGGCCGAAGCCCGCCTCGAGATGCCCCCCCTGGGAACTGGCCCCCACATAAGCCACGCTCCGGGGACCGTGAGCCTCCACGGTGTCGCGCAGTTTCTCGGCGATTTCCGTCGTGGCCTCTTCCCAGGAAAGGGGCACGAAGGCACCGTCCACTTTTTTGAGCGGTCTTGTGATCCTGTCGGCCGGGTACTGGTGATAGATAACGTTCAGACCCTTGCGGCAGGCATACCCCCGGCTGCGGGGGTTTTCCCTGTCCGGCCGGACCTTGACCATCCGGTCTTTCTCCACCAGAACCTCCAGTCCGCAATTCTGGGCGCATAGAACGCATCCCGTCTTGTGCCATGTCCCCATATCGTCCTCCTTAAACGCCGACGGCAGGCAAAAAGAGCCGGCCCGGTCATACTAATCACGCATCGGCTTCAGCATGATTAGATGCATTTCTCTTCAGCTGTCAACAAGAAATAGGCATCATTTTGTGATCACCATTGTCAGAAATCCGCTTGCTTTTTGGGGCGCCATTATTTAGACTAGTTTAAGACTGGTTTATTTTGAGGTGCTTTATGAAAACGGTCGGAGCCTATGAGGCGAAAACACACCTCACCCGGCTTCTGGAGCACGTCGCCAAGGGTGAGAAAATAACGATTACCAAACACGGCGTGCCCGTGGCGACCCTGCAACCCGCCGATTCTGCTAAAAGGACGCCCGTGCGAGATGTGATCGTTCAATTGAAACGGTTTCGAAGCGGCCATCGCCTTGACGGGCTTTCCATCCGCGACATGATCGAGGAAGGAAGGCGCTGATGGCTGTGCGGTTTGTGGTCGACAATTCGGTCATCATGTCGTGGTGCTTCGAGGAAGAAGGAGACATTTTCGCGGTGGCCGTCCTCGAAAGCCTGGAATTCGCGGAGGCCTTCGTGCCCGCCATCTGGCCCCTTCAAGTGGGCAATGTCCTGCTTGTGGCTGAAAGGAAAAAACGCCTCAGCCAGGCCGCTGTTGTCCGCTTTCTAGCCCTTTTGGGCGGCCTGCCCATCATCGTGGAGCAGGAAACCCCCGAGCGGATGCTCAAGGAGATCCTTTCACTCGCACGGGAACACGGCCTTTCCACCTATGACGCATCCTACCTGGACCTCGCCATGAGGCTCGATCTTCCCCTTGCCACGCAGGACGCATCCCTCGCAAAGGCCGCCAAAAAATGCAAAGTCCCAGCATTTGACCCCGACCGCGCCTGCTGACATCATGGGGCCGGACAAGATGGTTTCTCGGTCGTTCTAACGACCGGCTCGCAGGACTTTTTCATATGAGCGCGCCATCAAAGATCAGGCCGTTCCCGTTGAGGCGGAAACGGTTGATGCGGCCGTGCCGGCCCCGGAACCTGTAACCGACGACAGACGGGGAAACGATCATTGCTTTTTTTGTATTCGCAGCTACCGTATTCAGATCTTTTTCGCCATATAAACACCATAGCTGTAGTAGTTGCCGTATTTTTCATAAAGGGTCATTTCGTGTTTTTCCGCTTCGACGACGGCCTTTGCCTGGTCGCTCCGGCCATGTCGCTCAAGGAACGCATCAAATCGATTCTGCATGGGCCGATAGTAATTCTCAATCCAGCAACGGGGCGGTAAGAAAAAATACGCCAGGGGGCTGTAGCCACGGCGCTCAAGGATTCCGATCTTTGCCGACGCAACGTCGATCTCCGGGTACTCGCTCTCCCAATGGGACTGGATCTCGGGCGGCCTGGTGGCACCAAGCCAGGTAATTTCGGAAACGATCAGCTTTCCCCCGGGCTTCAGGTATCGACGCCAGGCCGACACCCCGGCCTCGAAGCCCATGTTATAGACGGCCCCCTCGGACCAGATTACGTCGAACGCCTCATCAGAAAAAGGCAGTGCCTCCATGGAGCAGGTCAATGTGGTGATCCTCTCGGCCACCCCATGGTCCTTTGCCCGGGTTTGAAGCTCGTCGAGAAACTCCGGCAAGAAGTCCACGGCCGTGATTTCGGCGTCCAGTTCCTTGGCGAGAAGGATGGTTGAAGCGCCTGTGCCGCAGCCGATATCCGCAATCTTCAACGGGCGCGACCGATCGAGTCCAGCCAGGTCGAGCGCTTGTTTTGTCTCAGCCTCTCCTCCGGGACCCTGCCGCAGCGCATTTTTGTGCAGGTCTACAAGCAGCTGTAATTGCAATCCGTCCAAACTTTTCTCCTTATTCTATTTTCCTGATCAATCTTTCGGCAGGCGCAAACACATCCACATTATGCTATTCTTTCGCGAACCTGTTTCAATAATTGGTTATTATTTGTTTATTAGCCGTTTTCACGATCCACCCAAGCTTCTTTGGCTCTCACCTCATCCACGTGAAAGCGCACGCCCTGGTTGTCCGACGGATTGAGCCAGAGCATCCGATGGAAAACATGCTCCGCTTCATCAAAGCGCCCGAGACGCCAAAGACACAAGCCATAGCCATGGATGCATCGCAGAAACGGGCGGTTGTCGATATGGCCCCAGGACAGCACGCCGGTGAAGTCGTCTCCCAGGGACAGTTCGCCGATGCGCAGGCCGACTTCATAATGCCGGATGGCATCTTTCGGGTGGTGATGAAACGCGAGATTGCCCAGATGGGAATGGGCATCGAGACAGCGAAGGTCCGCCTGGCACAATTCCATCAGGATCTTTTCCGCCTCGGCCCACTCGCCGGCATTTTTCAAATCGTTGGACCGGATGACGGGATCATCAAAAGGACTGTCAGGATCGCAACCGGGCAACACCTGCTCCATCTCGTACATGGGACGGGATCCGCGGGCGATAATGGGCCGGGCCCATTCCTCGACGGGTTCGTCTTCTTCTCCCCAGTACTCCTCTTCGGGGTCCCACATGCCCATATTCCGAAGCTCAAGGGGCAACAGATCGAGGGCTTTCACATCAATCCGGACCGACTGAATCTCGCCGGAGAGATAGGGATGGCCGGCATAGCGCCACTGTTTCCGAGGCTTGACCGTGGCAATCGCGCCGGGCACGAGCTCCCAGAGGCAGCTCGCGCGCAGGGTGATGGCCCGGCTGCTTCCCAGCAAACGGCACCGGGCGGCACGCTCCTTGACCGCGAGGACGACCAGTTCGGCCGGCAGCGCAACGTCGTCCTCAAAGGCCTGCCGAAAGGCCTGGAGCTTTTCATCATCGCCGTGTGCGTCAACGGTTATCTCCTCGATCATCCCGTCCAACGCGTCGAGTTCCTTGTTTCCCTCAGGCCCTCTTCGGTTCATTCTACATTTATCCTCCCCAACTCTCTCTGGACCGCCCGGTCACGTCAATTAAATGCGTCGGCTTCGCGTGATCAGAGGTGCGTCTCTCAGGCTGTCCGCTGAGAAACAGTCGTCATTCAATGATCTGTCAAGAATCATATCGCTTCCGTCACGTTAGATGCCCCTTTAATTATCTTCTTCCTTTTACCCCGCCCTGACGGATGGTGTCAAAGCCTATCGCACCGGGAGTTGCCCTGATACGACACCCAGCCTGCCGGTGGCTGAAATCTCGATGAAGATTATGTCGTCTCACAAACAACAACGACCGGATCGGCAAGTCCGGCCATCCCTTCAACGGAAGGATCTCCGTGGGCCACATCATAACCAAGTTTGACAGTTGCAAAACAAATAAAACGTGATTTCAAAATGATAGGGCCTGTTAATTTTCTCTCGGCACCGCATTTCGCTTTTTTAAGCGTCCGATGAGCATCAGGCGAGACTTACAGGATTGTTTATCGGAACGCTGTTGCCCCGATGAGGTCCGTCGATTGGCGTGAAATATCGCGTCGCCTGTCATGCCAAATCTCCCGTTGATTGCAGCATAAAAAAAGACCATCGTCGAAGAGGAATGTGACGAATCCATCTACTGCATGGAACTGATCGTCGAAGCCGGGCTGATGGACGGCAATCGCTTGGTCGATCTGAAAGTTGTGGGTGCCGATGATGTCCCCGGCCCGGATCGGGTGGTTGTTTCGATTGACCCGTAAATATTGAGTGGCATCATGCCCCCCAAGTGAATTTCGCAGGCTTATTTTGACATACAGGCTTGAAAGTATAAAAATATTAAGCCTTATCTCGTATCTTTGTCAAAATTTCCCGGAATACAACTTGACATATAGCCGAAATGAGGCTAAATTTATTGCTACTATATCAATAGAACGTCAAAAGAGAACCAATGAAGCTCAATGAATTTCTGCAACAGCATGCGGTGTTTACCGTGGATGAGTTGGATCGCTTCTTATCCGCCAGGGGATCCGGCAACCCGAACACCCGCAAGTCACTGTTGACATATTATCGCAAACAGGGGCGGATCATACCGATTCGGCGGGGCCTGTATGCGACGGTGCCTGTGGGCAGCGATCCGACATCGAGCCCGGTCGATCCTTACTTGGTGGCAGCCAAGCTCACCCCGGATGCAATGCTTGCCTATCATACGGCCCTGGATTTTCACGGCAAGGCCTACTCGGTCCATATGCGGCTGCACTATGTGTCGGCAAGCAAGTCCATGCCGTTGACGTTTCAGGGTCATGAATTCACACGTGCCCCCGTACCGCCGGCCTTGCGGGCCAAGGGTGAGGAGCTATTCGGCGTTATCCGGCGCAACCGGTCCGGTGTGAACCTGCGGGTCACAGGCCTTGAGAGAACCCTGGTGGATGTTCTGGACCGGCCGGACTTGAGCGGCAGCTGGGAAGAGATATGGCGCTCCCTGGAATCAATAGAATTCTTCGACCTGGATCAGGTCATCGCCTATGTCCTTTTACTGGAAAATGCAACCACGGCCGCAAAGGTGGGATTTTTTTTGGAGCAGCATCGTGACGTTTTGATGGTTGAAGATGTCCTCCTGGAACAGTTGCGAAGACTGCGTCCCCGCCAACCTCACTATTTTGTGCGCGGCAAACGCAATGATTGCAGGTGGGTCGGGGAGTGGAACCTGATGATCCCGGAGGAGATATTGAACAGATCCTGGGAGGATGTGCTGTGATTTTCTCACCGTCGGAAGTATTGCCCATCGCCGCGTCCACCGGGTTCAGGGCGGAGATGATCGAAAAGGTGCTCCACATGCTCAATCTTCTGGACCAGCTGAACCGCCACCCGATGCTTAAAGGCAAATGGGTATTGAAGGGCGGTACGGCGTTGAACCTGTTCATCTTCGATCTTCCCCGCTTATCGGTGGACATCGACCTCAACTATGTCGGGGCGCTGGAGCGAGAGGCCATGCCGGCCGACCGGCCCAAGATCGAACAAGCGGCTCAGGCGGTATTTTCCCGGGAGGGGTTCACCACAAAACGGGTGCCCACTGAACATGCCGGCGGGAAGTGGCGCCTGAGCTATCAGAGCTACACCGGGCAAAGCGGCAATCTCGAAGTGGATCTGAATTTCATGTTCAGACAGCCGCTCTGGGATAGTCAGACCGCCGATTCCCATGCACTCGGAGATTTTCAGGCCAAAAATATTGCTCTCCCCGACGTGCATGAGCTGGCGGCCGGCAAGCTCGCGGCCCTGCTGGCACGCGGTCAGGCCAGAGATTTGTTCGATTGTCACCGAATTTTGACGATGAAAGGGATCGACCTCAATCGCCTCCGGCTCGCTTTCGTCGTCTATGGCGGAATGAACCGCAAGGACTGGAGAACGGTTTCAATCGCGGATGTAAACTTTGATCCCGATGAATTGGCGAGGCTGCTCATCCCCACGCTGAACAGGCGCTTTATGGAAAAGCAAGGCCCGCCTGCCGAATACGGAGAGCGGCTTGTAAGGCAATGCCAGGCAAGGCTGGAAGCGGTTCTGCCCTTGAATGAACCAGAGCGTGACTTTCTGGATTTGCTGTTGGAAAAGGGGGAGATCGATGCATCGGGCCTCACGCCGGACAAAGCGCTTCAAAAACGCATCCACAGCCAGTCGCTTCTCCAATGGAAGGCCCTTAACGTAAAACGCCACAAGGGACTGGACTGAAGAGTTTCTCCATGGATATCGACTGAGGTAGATGTGCAAATGCTTCACGGATCCTCAAATCACGCATTCCCTGGTGCAACCGGCCTGTTAACCAAGAATTTCTGAAAAACGGAGAATCGGAGAATTCCCCGTTCGTTTCGGGGTCCGAAGGCGGAAATCAGGTTAAATATTCGGCCCTGGACAGGAAACAGGCGGTTTGGCGGAGAATGGAGAATGTAGTTGGGAATGGCGGGGATGGCGTAACTTTTTTAAATTACTACGTTCATAATAACGAAGCCCCGCATCGCTGATGCGGGGCTCTATCGGTTAAGCAACCGCTTCGAAAAAGGTTGCATTCGATTCTGGCTCCCCGTGTGCAACCCTCTTCATAACCGTTCTCCATCCGGATGTCAATCCGAAAGCGCTTATCATTCAACGAGTTATCAAAGAGCACGCTGTTCCGGCAGACCGGAAGCGGTGTTG
>Ga0209605_1001706_pt1 | contig 23262 bp, 21 predicted proteins | sample AD_UKC035_MetaG_FD_184408 | JGI IMG/M metagenome (GOLD analysis project Ga0209605, IMG submission 184408) | Active sludge microbial communities of municipal wastewater-treating anaerobic digesters from USA - AD_UKC035_MetaG (SPAdes) (version 2) | ecosystem: Engineered > Bioreactor > Anaerobic >...
CCAGATGCAACAGCCGATCCTGGCAGACCAACGCTTTATGATCTCAGGTCACGCCGCTCAATGGTCCATGTTCGAGACGAACTTGAACAACCTGCGGCCTGATCTGGTGATCGTCCAAACAGATATCGCTCCTGATCCGGATACCCTGATTCGTTCCCTTCAGAAAATTTCCGCCTGGCGTGGAATTGCGATTGTAGTACTGCCTTTGGCCCAAAAAGATTTTCAGGGAGCTTTTACCAAAGTGGATACTGTGCGTGGAGTTTTCGTCGCGCCAGTCAATTGGACTGAGATCATCCAAGCTGCTTATGGTGCTGCGATGACAGCCCGGGCAAGTCTGACTCAAGCTGCACCCATGCAGCAAGGGGTATCCGGCTATTCCAACAGCGGAACATCTGCGTATATCACCGGCACGAAAAGGATCGCTGTCCTATCGCACGCGGGTGGGTCTGGTTGCTCTACCATCGCTGAAAACCTGGCTTATGAATTATCTGTCCGCCTCAGCGTGAAAACGTTGCTGGTGTCCATGGGGTTGCCACCAGCTGCTGCGCCTCATTTAGGGTTACGGTATGTCCCTAATTTAACCGAATACTTTGATCGTCCGGGCAAGGCAGCTTTTCAGGCTGCAATCCAACGCAAGGAAAATTTAGAGATCTTGCTTGCGCCAGAATCCTCCCTGGAATACATGCACATTCTGGAAAGCTCAAGTAAAGGAACCGGAGAAGGCAGCATTAATGGGATGTTGATTGACTCTGAAGATGGTCGCTATGCCGCTATTGTCATGGATGTGCCAACCACAGAAGATTTGTGGATGATGCATTCGATCATCTTTGCCAATTATGCCTTGATCGTTGCCCGACCTACTCTGGCGGATTTAACTGCGATTCGACATACCCTCACCTTATTGTTGACCGGCTTAAAAAGTGAGAAACGCCTGGCCCGAGATTCAATTTACCTGGTTCTAAACCAAACATCTGATCGCAGCAGCTTTACCCCCCGATTATTTCAGGAAGAGCTTTCCAAATCCTTGGGATGGGCTCCACCCATCGCAGCCATTGTACCTTTTGATCCCGGTGTTCCTCAGGCACAAGATGATGGTTTGATGCCGGTGACGCGAGGGGATGAGTTTGCCAAAGGGATCCGTGCCATCATCAACACTTTATTTCCCTTGGTGGAAAACAATCTTGCTCGTGCGGATGGGAAAAAGGGTATTTTGCGACTACCCAAAATTCGATTTACATAGAATAACATTTTTGTCTCTTGAGTAGGAAAAGTTTCTAATGTTGGAGGTTACCTATGCCGGGAATATTAGGTTTGTATGACACTGCCACGAACGGGAATAACCTCGACGAATCTATCCGATCTGAGGTATTCAACGAGGTGATTGATCAGATCAACCATGATTTCCCAACTTCTGTTCTTCAGAGTCCAAATGAAACCGACCGGCAGCGCATTCGGGAGCGGGTCGAGGCACAGATTGCTGCGGCGCTAAGAAAACGCAATTGCCGCCCTGGTGCCCTTCAGGAAGCTGCTATTGCTGAGGAACTCACTCGGCGGATATTGGGATTGGGTTTTTTAGATTTGCTTTTACCGCCGGCACGCACAGATATCTCTGAAATCACCATTTACTCCAGCGGCCTTCTTCAAATCATGCGTAAAGGATCGGTTCGTTGGGAGACCATCGAGCTGAGGCCTGAACCAGGGGAAATCTGGCGAGTATTGGATCGCTTGGTCGGTCCGCAAAACAAAACTTTGAATGAGACCAATCCAAGCATCAATGCCAAACTGCCGGCAACGACACATAATCCAGGTGGTGGACGGATCAAGGCGCTTCATCCAGTCATTGCGCCACCAGGTCGTAATCCTTCTATCAATATCCGTCTTTATGAACAAAAGCCGGTCAAACCAGAGTGGTTATTGGAGCGTGGAATGATGAGCTCCGAAATGATGGAGGTTCTTCGTCAGGCCATGGAGAAAGGATCCCGCATCCTGATTTCCGGAGGAACCCGAACCGGAAAGACTACTCTGCTTAGTGCATTATGCAATTTCTTGCCTACAATCTGGCGCATCGTGAAGATCGAAGACCCAGAGGAAATCTGGGTGGATCGTCCGACAGTTCAGACAATAGAAGCCCGTCCCCAGGCTATTGGCACGGATGTCCGGCCGTATACCCTGGCTGACGGAGTCGATGATGCCATGCGAATGTCACCTGATTACCTGGTCATTGGAGAGGTACGTGATGGCGTAGCAGCCATGAGTTTGTTCCGAGCTTTGATGACAGGCCACAGCGGAGCCTGTACCTTCCATGCGGACAGTACCCGTGAAGCAGCTCGCCGTTTAGCGACAGTGATGGGTGCGGATGCTGGAGTAAAGCCACATGAGGCGAATCAGATGATTTGTGATGCGGTTGATTTGCTGGTACAGATCGGCATCCGTCACGAAGTTCGCCGGGTGACCGCGATTTCTAATGTCGCCAAGGATCTGAAAAACGGTGATGTGTATTTTGAACCAATCTATCGATATAAAGAAGACTCGTCTGCAATTTCACCTCAATGGGAGAAGGTAGGTAATCTCGTTTAGTTTGTAAAAAATTTGAATTACCTCTATAAAAGATTTGAAACCTAACCTTTTTCAATTTGAGTTAGAGTTTATTTATTTCTTCTTCCAAGAAAAAACTTCTTGAAACTGAAATCAAGATTAAATTTAGGGAATGAATCTTGTTCAGGACACCAAAAAGCGCAGCCTGGTCTATAAGGGATCCAGACAACGTCGTATTGCCGGCAGGGTTTATCTCAATTTCCAAACCCTCAAACCAATCAGACCATCGCCCGGCTATGGTACCTTCGACCTGAATTTCGTACACCCACGGCTTATCCATTTATACCCTTCGGTTGCAGCAAAGCACTGACTTCTTCCGACCATTTTCGAATTTCGTTCCAGTCACGATAGTCACCTGCTTTAAGCTTGAACGTGGCCAGAAAAATTCGCAAACCAAGTTTTTCAGTTAACTTAGAATATTGATCCGGCCATAGCGCTCCGGCAAAACTTCCTTCGGTGACCGGCCGAATCTGAATGCGCACAGGGGAGAGCCAATCTGGAATGAATGTCTTGTACTGCTCATTGTTAGCAGCCAGCATCAGGCAGACCTGGAAGATCGCAGATGGGGTACGCTGGAGGGTATTCTGATGCTTTTGGATGAATGCTAGCGCTTCTGGCATCCACTTGCCGCTGTGCACCGCGCTTCCAATCACAATCGCCTGGTAGGAATCAAGGTTGGTTACTTCTTTTACCGGCAGCACAACCACTTTAGCACCGGTAGAAGCCAGCGTCTGGCCGATTGCAGCTGCGACCCCCGCTGTGGATCCACCCTGACTGGCATAGGTTACTAAAATTTTTTTGTTCATTGATTCCTCCTTTCCACCGCCCCAAGCTGAAAAAATTTCCTGGCGAGCATGATCTGATAGACGATCATGATCAATGCACCCGGTGCAGCGACCATCATAGCCATGTCATATTGATCGGGAAAAAAGGCAGTGAGAATGAAAAACACCATCATGATGCCGTAGCCAATAAAACCTGCCCAACCGATCCATTTCCCAAATACTTTTCCGTCTGCCATTGCACCAGTGATGAACAATCCAGCCATCTGGGTCATCAACAATCCCAAAACTGTACCGGATGTCAGATCCGCGCCCTGCTGCAGAATGCTCTGACCCGCTGCCTCCAGGACCAGTTTCTGCGCCGCGGATGCGGCAGAATACTGCTGGCTTACCGAAAAAAGAGCAAAAACAGTGTTGCTCGAAAGGTAAACCGCCGTACCAATGATAAACAGAAGTGAAGCGAATGCTGTAAGAAGAGGCCGCTCTTTGCGAAAAGCCTGATTAAAAGCCAGGTAAATCGGAATACTGAGAGACAAGGTAAGCATGTTGATCACCCCTAATCGACTGAAAGCTTCAAATCGGTTGGTTTGAAAAAGCGTGAACCAGGTCGAAATTTGGATGGAATTATTAGCTTGTGCCTCAACCCCCATAGAGGTTGCAGCATCCGTTAACCCGGCAAGTACGATAAGCAGCGCCAATACACCAGCTACTCGATAAGAGGATCTAAACTGCATATTTGAAGTGTTAGTTATTGCTTCCATTTTTGAATTCTCCTTATTTCTATGCTTTGAAGAGCTGCCTGACAGTCCTTTTCCATACAACATCCCGAAAACGAATGGCTGCTTTCACTGGCAGTCCAACTCCAGCGAGATAACACACCTTCGGATTGGAAGACTCAATTGCTGTTTGCACAGTCCGGGATACCGCCTCCGGTCCCGGTTCATTTCCGCGCATACCATCCGCTACTTGCTGATACTTTTGATAGAGCGGGTAATACGGAGAGGTTTGATTTGAGGTGATCTCATCGCCAAAGACATGTACGGTTTGATCAAAGTTAGTCTTGATCGCCCCCGGCTCGATCAGGATGACCTGAACATTGAAGGGTTCCACTTCCAGGCGTAAGGCATCACTGAGTGCTTCCAGGGCGAATTTTGAGGATGCGTACACTCCGTTAACAGGCGTCACAAGCTTTCCTGCAATTGAGCTGATGTTGATGATCTGCCCTGAACCTTGTTTGCGCATTACAGGTAGAACGGCGCGAACCATGCGGAGAACACCAAACACGTTTACTTCATATAGTTGATGAACCTGATCATCCGTCAAATCCTCGATTGCTCCAACCTGAGCGTATCCGGCGTTGTTGACCAACACATCGATGCGGCCAAATTTTTCGAGGATGGCTTCAACCGCTTGCGTGATCGATCCTGACCGGGTCACATCCAGCGAAAGTTTTTCCGCAGCATCCAGATGGGTCAGAGAACCCGAATTTCTTGCTGTTGCTATAACTGTATATCCTGCTAGGCTAAGGCGTTGGGACAGGTCGCGGCCAATTCCTGAAGAACATCCAGTGATCAGAACGACCTTGTTCATTTTTCACCAATCCCATTCTGCTTTCCAAGCTGGAATAACCTCAACCCTGCCAGGATATACCAGGTCACATTGCATAACCCACCGATCATTGCAATAATGAGGATCCAATCGTGAGAGGAGGAAACGAAGGACGAAAAGATTTCAAAGATGAACAGAGAACCATATCCGATGAGACCAGAAAGAACTGCCGCCATTTTGAATAATTTCCCTCGCATCATAACGAGCGCGATCAGAATTCCAGCCACTTCAGAAAAAGCGAAGGCTAAAAAAGTACCCGGTGTGTGGCTTTGGCCAACTGCCAACATTGCTGCGCCTGATGCTTCCAAGATTTGTTTCTGTGCATCGGTTGTAGCATTTGAATACTGTGCGCTCAAATCTAGCATGGGGAAAGCCCGGTTGGTCGCAAAAAAGATGGCTGTTCCGATCATCGCCAGGATCAGTGCCAGTGGTGCAAGCGTAGAACTGCTCTTGCGGTGCACCCAAAACAGGGCAAACGTCAACGGAATTCCCAATGAGGTCATCACAATATTCAACAAGCCCAGGTTGCGTAAGCCCATAAACGGGTTGTTTTGCAGCAATGCGAACCAATCGATCACAGTATCCGCAGTTGAATACCCTCCGGGGAGGTAAGTGATCACGATCTCGGCCAGCGCGGTGCATACGATCATAAGTGCAGCTGCGCCTCCCCAAAAGCTGATATTCTGCAAAAGAAGATTGGTTCCTTGCGTGGGGTGAGGCTGTTGTAAAACGGTATTTTTTGACATTTCATGCTCCTTATTCAATTTGGTTCTATACCAATATAAACTGCGCCGGAAGAAGTGTCACTGTACCAAGTAGGTGTCTTTGAATGGATATATAAAAAAGAGCAGGTGTACGAAAGTACACCTGCTTGATTAGTAAAAGGAAGTAATATGGTCAAATCACTTCAGTATCGAGTAAACCCAACTGGCGAGCGCGTAAGATAGCCTGGGTTCGGCTGTTTACCGACAGCTTACTGTAGATATTTCCTGTGTGTTTTTTGACCGCGCTGACCGAAATCACCAATTTCTCCGCAATCGACTGGTTGGAGTCACCGGCAGCAATCCGTATTAATACTTCGAGCTCACGGGCGGTAAGTGGTGTGATCAACTGCTCACCGTTTGCACCTGAAAAACTGACTTTGCCAGAACCTGTCTCAGGCAGTACTTCTTGGGACACGTTGGGATTCTCTGCTGGAAATGCCTTTAAAACCTTTTGAATGAAGTGCAGTTGAATGGCTCCGGCTCCTCTCTTTTTTAACAGAGTGGTCAATAATCGGCGAACCCGTTCACCTTCTTCAACGAAAATGGAGATGAAACCTTCCTGCACGGCCAATTCCAAAGCCAGGGCAATGTCTGCGAGCGCGAGTTTTTCGTTGGCAAGAACAGCCTGCATTTGGCTGCGCACCAACAAAGTTTCCAATGCGATGGAGGCTAGTTGGCATCGAAGGGCTGTTTCAAGCACCAAGGTTGCAAGATCAATGGTGGCTTGCGCATGGTCACTGGTTTGTTCCATTTTCGTAAGTAAATAACGCAGGGCACTGTTATAAAGTAGGCCAGTTGGATGAGTGATGGGAGATCCGGAAACCAAACCTGGAAATCGCAATTCACTCTCAAAGACAAAGCCATGTTCTTTCAATAAAGTTTGAGCTGCATTCAGTTGATGGTTAGCCAACGCTACACGGACCTTCTGGCAGATAACGCCCTCCTGGGTCATCACAGGGTGGTTCTCGCGTGACAAATCTTCAACAGTATGCATCTCTAAAGCAGCGGCTTCTCGGTTTCCATCCATCAGATACATTCGTGAGAGCGCAACATGTTGATAGATCTTGGGATCACTGAAACCTTTGAGACCGCTGGATTCAGTGGATCGACGGAAGTATTCTTTAGCCCGATCGAATTGATGCCATTCGAAATAAACCGAGCCGACCTCTCCAAACAAGGTCGCGCTGAATGGCGTTACCTTTCCAGTGATTTCCAATCGTTCAATCCCCTGTGATGCAATCTCAAACGCGCGCTGGAGCTTTCCCAACGTCAGCATCATTCTTGCCTGACCAGATAAGCCCAATATTTCTACAACAAAATCTCCATTTGTCTGAGCATTGCGTGCGATCATATCGAATATTTCAGCCGCATGTTCGTAATCGAGAGACTGTTGGTAAGCGGTTGCCAACTCTAGATGAACCATATTGCGTACGTATGTAGCTGATATTGGTAAAACATCCAGAGCACGAAGGCACATTTCTCGGCTTTCTACTGATTTCCCCTGAACATTTAAGTGCTTTGCCTGTATTGCAAGCCATTCTCCCCATAAAGATGGATCATCATTTGCGTCCTTATCAGCGGCAAATAGTTTTGTTAGCCGTTCAAGTAGTGGCTGTACTTGGTCATAAAGCCCGCGTGATAAAAATAACCATGCCCAGACAAGGTTGATCTTCAGGCTTTTCTCTACATGGTCTTGAGGAAAAAGGTGCAGCCAATCCTCCACCGTTGTTACGTATCCCTGAAGGATTGTTGGAAGGCCTACCTTTGTTACCATGCGTTCAATAAGCATGTAGTCTGAAGCCATTTGAGCGTGTACTATTGCTTCTTCTGGCATGCCCTCCTGTTCGAACCAGGTTGCCGCACGATTGTGTAAAGCATGAATCTCTTGGGGGGAGAAGGATTGTTTGAGGCGTGCCTGTAAAAGATCAGCGAAAAGATGATGGTACCTGAACCAATGACCTACATCATCCAGGGGAAGGATAAACAAATTTTTACGCTGCAGTTCAGTCAAAATTGTCTGACTGCGATTCTGCCCTGTGACGACCTCACATAATCCGCCTGTCAGACGGTCTAAAATCGAGGATTGCAATAAGAAGGACTGCATTTGGGGTGTCTGCTGTTCGAGCACTTCCTCGACAAGATATTCAGCCACAAATACATGGCTTCCTGTGAATGCTTTGATGAATTGATCGATTTCGCTGCGTCCGCTCATGGAAATAGCAGCCAATTGGAGGCCGGCAATCCAGCCCTCTGTGCGGGCTTCAAGAGAGGTGATCTCTTCAGGAGTAAGTCTCAACCCCATGGTCGTAAAAAGAAAATTCGCCGCTTCTTCTTCTGTAAATCGCAAGTCTGCGGCGCGAATTTCGACAAGCTGTCCGCGAGAACGGTAACGGGCCAATGGCCATGGGGGATCCACTCGCGTGGAAAAGATGATGTGCATATTGTCTGGAAGACGGGTCAGCATATAAGAAATCGCGGTATGGATGACTTGATTCTGGATGAGGTGATAATCGTCCAACACCAGAACGATATCGTGTTCCTGCCCGGCGATTTCATTGATCAGAATTGTCGGTACAACTTCATCGGGCAATGGTTGGGGATTACGAAACATATCCAAGGCCGCTTCGCCCACGCCTGGTTGAATGGATTGGCAGGCTTTTATAAAATATGTCCAAAACCGGATGGGGTCATTATCGGCATCGTCCAAGGATACCCAAGCCACTGGGCGCCCATATTGCTGAATAAATTCGATTAGCAGAGTGGTTTTGCCAAATCCTGCTGGCCCGGATACGAGCATTAATGTTCCCGGACAGGTTGCACCCGCCATTAACCTATTCGTCAGGCGTTGACGATCAACTAATTTGGCTTTTGCAGATGGAATGTAAAGTTTAGTAGAAATAAGGGATGCAACCATTGTGGAATTGATTATACATTTTTAATAATATTCCTGTCCATTAGACAATCCCAAATTGCTTAATGGAAACCGATAAATGACTCCAATGAATCCTTTGAAGAAAAGCCTTACTGGAAAAAATTAGAGGAATTACATTGAATCGAAGATGCAAAGTAGATTGGGGTAGTCAATAATCCGATCCTCGCGGCAAGCTAAAGACTTCCCATATTCGTCTTAATGTCATCAATGTCTAGCTCATCCTTAATAATCACTTCATGGTTACTTCATTTTCCCTGGTTATATTTATGATAACGACGGACGTAAACTAATTAAATCCAATACCGTCAATACGAATGAAAAAGGAGTAAACATGAAAATAAACAAGTTTTTGGCGTTAGCCGTGATTGCAATGTTGGCAGTCGGCGTCATGGGGTTTGTGAGCACTAAAGTCCATGCTCAAAGTGGGACTCAACCTGCTCCTCAGGCACAGGTCACTGAAGCCCCCGACAACGAGCAAGTCACCGGTCCGGATACCGACAACGTTGAGGAACAAGTCGGCGATCAGAATGCCCAGGATACCTCCGCAGATACAGCAAATGAACTTGCAGAAGTAAAAGGCAATGACGGACAGGATGCAACTCCAACAGGAACGCCCAGCATTACTTCCGATGCAGCTATTCAGGCAGCCCAGGCTTATCTAAATACCACTGTTTCTGGAACTGCAACTCTGGATGACGAAAATGGCAAGCTAGTTTACAGCGTTGGCTTGAATGGCAGTGATGTAAAAGTGGATGCCATGAGCGGCGTTGTTCTTGGTGTGGATCAGGTTGGCGATGGGCAATATGAAGGAGGAAATTAGCGAATATTTATTATGATTAATAGCGTTACATCCTCCTCTGGTTTCTACCGGAGGAGGATTTTTTATTAATGATTATCTTCATCTTTCCTTCATCCAAACTTCATCTGATTGTGCTATGCTTGCTTTGAAGGAATGATCAGTGCTCTTTCCTGGTGGAGAATCAATGAGAATCTTATTAGTGGAAGACGAACGAAAGATATCAGCCTATGTCAAGCGTGGATTGGAAGAACAGGGCTATGCGGTGGATACCGCTTATACAGGACAAGAGGCGCTTGATTGGGCAGCATCCATTGAATTTGATCTGATCATTCTTGATATTCTATTACCTGAGTTGGATGGACTCAGCGTTTGTCGGGAGTTACGCAAAAAAGGCTCCCGCGTTCCAATTTTGATGCTGACCGCACGTGATTCAATAGATGACCGGGTTGCGGGTCTCGATGCTGGTGCGGACGATTATCTGGTTAAGCCATTCGCCGTGAAGGAACTGCTGGCCAGACTGCGGGCTTTGTCTCGCCGGTCAAATGAATCACCGAAAGAAACGCTCCTGCAGATTGCCGATCTGACCCTCGATACACTTACGCAGAGGGTCAAGCGGGGAGGAAAACTCATCTCGTTAGCCAGTAAGGAATTCGCCGTTTTGGAATGTTTGATGCGTGAACCGGAAAGGGTTCTCAGCCGAACCCAAATCGCTGAACATGTATGGAATTACGATGTGTTCAATCAATCAAATGTAGTGGATGTTTACATTCGCAATTTGCGGCGAAAGATCGATGATCCTTTTGAACTAAAACTTCTCCATACAATTCGCGGTTCAGGCTACAGAATCTCTGCTGAAAGTGACTCGGATGAAACGATTTAGAACATTACGATGGCGTTTTGCGCTTTGGACCACCGGGATGATGCTGATCGTCCTTATCCTTTTTGGAACCTTTGTTTATGTCAGCATGTGGCAGGGATTATCCTCCTCGATTGATGATTCAATAAAGTTCAGTACATCCCAGGCAATTGCAGCCGTTAATATTGAGAATGGACAAATCAATTTCTCAGACAGTTTGCCTGAAAGCTCAACTGCTGATCTTCGCGAGAAAGGATTTACCATTCGAATTTTATCAACGAATGGAAACATACTTCAATCCGTAGGACCCTTTCATAACCTGATTATTGATCATACCAGCATCCAAAATGCTCTAAATAGAATTTCTAGCTTCAACACAATTAAAATAAATGATTTGGAATCAATCAGGGTTTATACAGCCCCAATAATTGAAAATCAGACCATTATTGGAATTATTCAAGTGATGCAGAGTCTGGCAACACTGCATGAAACATTGGATCGCTTGTTGTTGATGATGTTGATCAGCATTCCATTACTATTACTCATTACGGCTTTTAGCGGTTATATCTTGGCAGCACGGGCTCTCTCCCCGATCGATCAAATCACCAAGACGGCTCAGAGAATATCCACCGAAGACTTATCCGCCAGGCTCAATTTGCATAATAGCGATGACGAAATTGGAAGGCTGGCCAATACTTTTGACAGCATGCTTTCACGCCTTGAAGAAGGGTTTTCTCGTGAACGCCAATTTACATCAGATGCTTCGCATGAACTGCGTACCCCTTTGGCAGCCATGCAAGCGATCTTAAGTGTAACGCGTGGGAAACAACGATCACCAGAAGAATACGAAACTGCCATGGACGATCTTATGGAAGAAACAAGCCGGCTGAGAGCACTAACCGAAGATCTGCTCTATATCGCCCGTGGTGATTCTCGTCCCATAACCTCTTATGAAAAAGTGGACCTTTCAAACTTACTCAATGATATGAGTGAATCATTGAGGCCTTTGGCTGAATCGAATGGTTTATTGCTTAAACAGAATATTCAAAATAAACTGTATATTTTTGGAAACAGTGATGCTTTAATCAGGGCATTTGTAAATCTTATTGATAATGCCATCAAATATACAGAACACGGTGAAATTATTGTTGATGCCAAAAAGAATGAAAAGAATATCATCGAAATATCCATTTCTGACACCGGGCGGGGTATCGATCAGGAGCACCTGACGCATATTTTTGATCGTTTTTATCGGGTAGATGAATCGCGCACAACTCAAGGTTTTGGCTTGGGGTTATCGATTGTACAGGAGATAGTAAAAGCCCATAAGGGAACAATAACGGTAACAAGTCAAATTCAAAAAGGATCCACTTTCCATATCTTTTTTACTGGAGATGACAAAGAAAAATGAAGCTTGAAAAATCCACAATTGTTAAAATTGGATTTGTGATTTTAACCATATTGATTGCAGGGATGGTATTTGCCTCTCTGGCGGAAGACCTTGTAAACCGGGAGAGCCTTTCAACTATTGACCCAATATTCGGAAATTGGCTTGTGTCTCATACAACTCTTGCAGGCGATCATGTTTTCGCTTTTATCACCTTTCTGGGAAATGCATTGATCATCTCAGCCGGGACAGGATTAATTGGATTCTGGTATATCAGACAACGGAACTGGAAAAAGTTATCTCTTTTATTTTCTTCGGTGGCTGGGGGGGCACTTTTAAATCTGGCGCTAAAGAATATTTTTCAGCGTACACGCCCCGCAATCCCTGGAGCATACATGGTAGATACAGGGTTTAGTTTTCCATCTGGGCATTCGATGATCTCACTTGTTTTCTATGGGATGGTTGCCTATCTTGCTCTCAGTTATGTAAAAAGTAAAAAATGGAAAGTATTTATTGTTGCAGGCGCTTTGGCAATTTGTGCTTTGATCGGTTTTAGCCGGTTATATTTGGGAGTGCACTTCTTAACCGATGTACTGGCAGGATGGGCAGCTGGCGGTTTGTGGTTGGCAGTCTGCATTTTGTGGGATTTGTGGCAGCAAAATAAAATATTGCAAAAAGCCGCTTCATGAAGAAGGCTTCATCTTGACTTCATAAAGACTTCATTCACAGCGATTAACATGATTGTAATAAATATGAAAAGGAGATTCAATCATGTTCAATCGCTTAAGTCGTTTTTTGTTTTCCACATTGGTATTGTCAGTGTTCCTGGCAGCTTGTGGAACCACTTCCAAAACAAACTTAACACCAGCACCTGTCACTGAAGGTGGCGAAGGGGGCGTGGAAGCTGCCCTCGTCACTTACTCCGATTCAGCTCAAGGCTTTGCCATCGGTCACCCAGGCACCTGGACTCAAGATACCACTTTTACAAACGGCGTCAAATTTACTGGTGGGGATGATTGGATGACACTGGAATTCGTTACGCCTCCCGCCGGAACGGATGCAAAAACGTATGCCCAAAATGACGTGACTGCAGTCACATCTGCTTTTCCGGGTTTGAAACAAGTCGGTGATATCACAGCTTCGACTGAAGTCAAGAATGCCATCATTTTCGGCTTTACTTCGGATGGCACCTCAGCCATCACGGGTAAAACCTTTACCGCCCATAATGAGCGTTATTACATGCCGCTCGCAGATGGCCGCATTGCAATCTTGACTGTCTACGGTCCGGATAACCACTACGATCGCGAAGGCGTACGTGATATTGCACTTACCTTCAGACTGACAAAATAAACTTGTTCTGAGACCCGTGGTTCAAGACTCCCGGGTCTCTTTTCAATCCCAAAGGATTAATTTCATGGAATCATTACTATTGCAAGATGTTTATAAGATTTACAAAGAAGGGGATATCGAAACCGTAGCACTTCGAGGTGCAAATCTGGTTGTTCAACCAGGTGAATTTGTAGCCATCACGGGGCGATCTGGTGCAGGAAAAAGTACCCTCTTAAATATAATGGGTGGATTGGCAGTTCCCAGTGCCGGTAAGGTTTTGATCAATGGTTTGGATATTGCCAAAATGGGTGAAAGCGAACGATCCTTGTTTCGACGCCAGAACATTGGCGTTATCTTCCAAACTGATAACCTGATCCCATTTCTCACTGCCTTGGAAAATGTCATGCTGCCCTTGCAATTCGCTGGCAGACGACATTGTACCGAAGAGGCACGAAATCTTCTGTCAGAAGTAGGTTTACAAAATCGAATCCATCATAAACCCGGAATGCTGTCTGGCGGAGAAAGACAAAGGGTTGCCATTGCTATAGCCCTGGCAAACCACCCAGGTTTACTCCTGGCGGATGAATTAACCGGAGAGTTGGATACAGCCACCGCTGAACAGGTGATGACACTTTTGGCGGGTTTAAACTCGCAGCGTAATTTGACTCTGATCATCGTCACTCACAATAAGGTGGTCGCCAATCGAGCCAACCGTCAGGTGCATATTATGGACGGACAATTAACAGAGATTACAAACCAGATCGCAAGGAATTAATCATGCAAAGTCCAATTATTGAAACCAAAGAATTAACTCGGGAATATCGCATCGGTCGCGACCTTGTGGTCGCGCTGGGTGGAGTGGATATTTCCATCAATCAAGGTGAGTTTGTCGCCGTTGTTGGTCCAAGCGGATGCGGTAAATCAACCTTACTTAATCTTTTGGGCGGACTGGATCAACCAACAAAAGGAAATGTATTACTGGACGGCCAGGATCTTGCCCAATTATCAGAGGAGCAGCTCGCTTCCCTCCGACGACAAAAAATGGGATTTATCTTCCAACGACACGATTTATTCCCTGAATTGACTGCCTGTGAAAATATCGAATTTCCATTACTCTTAGGAGGAAAACCTCCTGTGGAGCGAAAGAAAAGAGCAGATGATCTTCTAGGGCAAATTGGATTAGCAGAAAAAGCCGACCATCTTCCAGATGAGCTTTCTGGCGGGCAACAACAGCGTGTGGGAATCGCACGTGCCCTGGCCAACAATCCACAGATCTTGCTTGCGGATGAACCTACCGGAAACCTGGATAGCGCTACTAGTGCAGAAATCATCAGTATATTAATTCAGCTCACTCGTAATCAGGGCTTAACCCTCATCATGGTAACGCATGATCCAGAAGTGGCTGAACAAGCGGATCGAAAATTGACCCTACGAGACGGTCATTTAGTGAGTAAGGAAAGATTTGAGATTGAAGGAATGTTATGAAAATATCTTATGCATGGAAACTAGTATCACGTAATTTACGCCGTACAGGTACATATCTGTTCGGGCTCGCATTGGCGGTTGGATTGTTTGCCGGGATTTTATTCTTCGTGGATGTGACGACCCGTCAGATGACTGCTACAGCATTGGCTCCCGTACAAATAGATCTGGTCGCACACGCCACATCATCGGATGTAAATATGGCCGATGTCATCCAGAATTTCTCAACTCAAAAAGGAATCACCACCGTTGAACCGGTAACTACTGCCGATTTTCTTTCGGCTGTAAAAATGGGTGGTACTCAAGCTTCGCCATCAGGAAGAATGTTTGCCATATCACAATCCTATTTTCAGAGTTTTGATATCCTCAGATTGACTGAAGGATCATTAAACCCCAACGGGGTTATGATAAGTGAAGCCATGGCGATTGCGCAAAATCTTAAGGTAGGTGACCAGGTTCAATTCACCTTTGCCGGTATTGATCAGCCAGTCACTCTTCCAGTCACCGGCATTGTCAACATGGATAACGCGGATGCGCTATTTGCGACCGCAACGGAAAACGAAAATGCCATTGTTGCAGATGTGGCTTTTGTGGATATCAACTGGTTCCGCACGAATTTGGAATCCCGGCTCTCTGCACTGGTTGCCAATCCTCCGGCATCATTGCCCGCCGGGGCCATACTTTTGGACCAACAAGCCCATATCAAGATAGATCGCTCTTTATTACCTTCCGACCCCACTAAAGCTGCCTTGCAAACGGATAGTCTGCGGCGACAACTTGAACGGCAATTTCCCGGGCAAATTAAGGCAGTTGACAACCTGTCCGGTGCATTTAAGACAGCCACAGCAGATGTACTATCCGCGAAAATTCTTTTTATATTTCTTGGCTTACCAGGGGTAGCTTTAGCAGCCTACCTGGCAAAATTTGCGGCTGAGTTGTTTGCAGATGCGCAGCGACGCGAAATCAGCTTATTGCGCACCCGCGGGGCCACCCCAAAACAAATTACTTCGATTTTAGTTATGACATCGTTCTTCCTGGCAATAGGTGGTGCAGTTCTTGGATTGGTTTTTGGACTGCTGATCCTATTGGTCAGCACAGGTACTCAGGTAACCGCCGGGATCAACCCATTCTCAACTACTTTTGACTGGATCATGTTTGCCAATTCTGCCGGAATCGCTTTAATCGCCGGGTTGGTTCTCACATTCCTGGCTGCATTCCTGCCTACTTTTAGCACTCTTCGCAGTGAAATAACCCAGGAACGCCGCAATATTCGTCGAACTGAGCAATCCCCATTCTGGAAGCGTGCCTATATTGATATCATCCTGCTGGTCACTGCGGCTGTAATATTGGCGATTACCCAGCTTAATGGTGGATTCAAACCCACTGGTAATGAAGGGGCTGCTATATCACTCTCTTTTTACATTTTCCTATCTCCTTTCTTTGCATGGATTGGAATAACATTGTTGACCCTGCGCCTTGTTGAAGGTGGATTGGCCAAAGCTACACGCCCATTGTCATCCTTTTTCAGAAAACTGTTTGGCGAAATGGGAGAAATTGCCGGAAAATCCATCACCCGCCGCACAGCTCGTATCAGTGCAGCAACCACCGTAATCGCTCTCACTCTTTCCTTTGGTTTGAGTTTGGCGCTTTTCCAGCAAACGTACACCCATGAGAAGACACTCGATTCTCAATACATCGTTGGATCGGATATTCGGTTTACACCGGCTCTCAATACACCTCAAACCCCTGACTTTGCAACACAACTACAAGTCCCAGGGGTGGTAGGTGTTTCCGGCGTATCTCGAGATCCGCAGGCTTTGGTTGGTTCAGAAAAGAACACGGTTTATGGAATTGATGTTGCTTCATTCAAAAAAGTGGCCTATCTGCCAGACAGTTTCTTTGTGGATGGTACTTCTCCCAAGACGCTGGAGGCCATGCGCAACCGCACCACAAATTACGCACCAGGTTCAGCTCAGCAAGTTTTGGATGCACTGGCAAATACCCCCAATGGAGTCATCATTTCTGTGGAGCAGGCTGAAAAGTACAATATCCAAGTAGGTGATCCCGTTCTCTTGCGACTGTATAACCGCACCTCAAAGCAATATACGGATGTTCAGGCGTTGACGGTAGGTCTCTTCACCTACTTTCCGACCTCTTCACAAGATTCTGATTTCATCCTTAACCGTGATTTCATGACCCAAAGTTCAGGAAACCTGGCAATGGATTATTTCTTGATCAAGACTGATGGCTCATTGAAAACTATCACAAGTGTATCTGCTGCTCTGACTGCACAATATAAAAATGTCATGCCGGTACGAATTCAAAGTACCGAGACAGTGGTTAAAGTGGATCAAAGTTCATTAACTTCAATGAACCTTGGTGGGCTGGGAGCGATGGAGAGATTCTATACACTCCTGGTTGTTTCGGTCGGCCTGGCGATCTTCCTGTTGGCGATGATCAATGAACGTCAACGAGAATTTGGAGCAATGCGGGCTCTGGGAGCCAATTTGAAACAACTTCGTCGCTTTATTTTCACAGAAGCTTTGACAATTGGTGGTTTGAGTCTGGTAATTGGTTCAATAATCGGAATTGGCCTAGCTCGCTTGCTCGTAATGCTTCTGGGTGTAGTCTTCACCACCCCGGCAAAAGGGCTATCCTGGCCTGTTATAGAATTGATCTCCATGACGGCTTTAGTCGTGGTTGGAATGATTCTAAGCACAATGCTCAGTTCGCAGAGACTGGCAAAAATCAAGGTGGTGGAAGCGCTCAGAGAACTGTAAAACTATACTTAATTGCATTCAACAGCCGGGAAAAACTTCTCGGCTGTTGAGTATTAAATTATATTCGTTTGTTATTTACGTTTCATCAGGCCTGCCTTTTAACATAATAATCACGTTACAAGAATTCATATGGCGACCGCCACGAGATTCGTAGAGTGATCGCCATTTCCAAAGTGTCCAAGGATTTAAAGAATGGTGATGTATATTTTGAGCTCATCTATCCATATAAAGAAGAATCCTCAGCGGTAGAACCTTACTGGGAAGAAAAGGGGGAATTGAATTGAAACATGGTATTCAAATTTTCCGAATGATGAGTTGTCGTAATTCATCACTAAATGCTATTTTGTGATGAATTACAAACTGCACATCACAACTGATGATAAGTTGATAGGGTAAAATTCGAGTAGGCAATCGCAATTAATCGATAAAAAAGAACAAAAAAGTATGTTAACCGCAGAAAACCCATACGCAATTACACCAGATACATGGATCATTTCAGATACGCATTTCTATCATGAAAACATTGGGAGGTATTGCAACCGTCCAGACAACTGGCAAGAATTAATTATCAAGAACTGGAATGATCGAGTAGCCCCAGGAGATATTGTCCTTCACTTGGGAGATTTTGCTTTGGGGAAGAAAACCCATTTTGAATTGCTAACAGGCATTTTGAATGGGAAATTGTTCTTGATCCAAGGCAATCATGATCGGTTGAGTCAAACTTATTGTGAAACAAATGGCGTGACTCTGATCAAGAATTCATTTCAGGTAATTCTAGAACAACAAACAAAACTGATCTTTTCCCATCGCCCGATCATTCCCCTTGAAGAAGGTTGGATCAACCTCCATGGTCATATTCATAATATTCCACCACCTCCAGAAGATTCCAATCTCGGACCAAACCATATCAATATGAGTGTCGAAGTTAGAGAATACCGACCTTGGATGTTGAAAGACATCATAAACCATATAGCCTAAAGCTCTGTGTACATAGATAAACCAACCCAAAAACAAGTGGAAATGCAAATTGATTTACTTTTTCTTAGGGTTGGATGTTATTTGTGAGATTGTCGTCTTCTTCCGTGAGTTTCGATGTGGTGGTTACCCAATTCCCTTCGCAATGAAGAAAACAAAAAAGTCGATTGTTTGTTATACTAATTACGATTATAATAATTGTGATTAGTATTTTATCGTCTTCGTGTGGAGGAAACCATGTTTATTGACCGAAAGGCAGAACTTGATTTATTGGACCAACGCTATCGATCCAATCAGGCAGAACTTTTCGTTTTGTACGGCCGCCGCCGAGTTGGAAAAACGGAATTATTGCATGCATTTTGTGCAGATAAACCGCATATCTTTTTTATTGCTACATTAAGCAGTGATTCCGAGCAATTAGCCACATTCTCTCAACAAGTTTACGGTTTTACTCATGCAGATGTTCCCTCAGGATTTACTTTCCCTTCCTGGGAAGCAGCATTGCGGGCGCTAGGCGAACTCCCCGGACAACCCAAACCGATCATTGTTTTAGATGAATTTACTTATTTGATCAGCGGAAACAAAGCCATTCCATCCATCTTGCAGAAGGTATGGGACGAAACACTCAAAAATACACAGATCATGATGGTGTTGTGTGGTTCATATATTGGCATGATGGAAACAGAAGTGCTCGGTTATCAGGCTCCTCTGTATGGCCGCAGGACAGCAAGCACTCTTTTACGGCCTATGGATCTGGCTTCCTCTGCGTTGTTTTTTCCAAGTTATTCTGCCGAAGAAAAATTCCTCACCTGGGCAGTTGTCGGGGGAATGCCCTATTATTTGCGCACGTTCCAGGACAGCCAGGATGTATTTGCCAATATCCGGCAACATATTTTAGATGCGCAAAGCGGCACGTTGTTCAACGAACCACGTTTACTTCTTATGGAAGAATTGAGAGAACCGCGTAATTATTTTTCCTTGTTGAGGGCAATCGCGCAAGGTCGGACGCGTTTGAACGAGATTGCGCAGGGCGCTGGTATAGGGGATGTAACTACTGTTGCCCGCTATCTGGACATTTTACAACAAATGAGGTTAATCACCAGACGTGTACCGGTTACTGAAACGCAACCGGAAAAGAGTAAAAAGGGAATTTATCATATTGACGACCATTTCCTGCGTTTCTGGTTTCGCTATGTTCATCCCAATCAAAGCAGCCTTGATCTTGGATTAGCGGATGCAATCCTTCAGCAGCGGATTAAATCAGATTTGGATCATTTTGTTGCCAACGCATTTGAAGAAGCGGCGATAATATTCACTGGTCGTCTAGCGCAAGCGGGCGAATTAGACTTTTTCCCTGAACGAATTGGGGGATGGTGGAATCGGGATGCAGAGATTGATGTTCTCGCGATCAACCTTACAGAAAAGATTGCCTTGGTAGGGGAGTGTAAATGGACAATACATCCGGTAGGTGCCAGTGTTTTGGATGATCTCAAGCAAAAAGCTGAAGTTTTAATGAAAGAACATCAAATTAAGAAAGTTCAATTTGCCCTATTTTCTCGTAACGGCTTTACTGCTGACGTGGAAGCCAAATCTACGAATGAAGGGGTACTCTTGTTTACAGCCGATTCAATTGTGAATCGTGGTTGACTGAGTAATCGTTGTCCCCCTAGGATAAGCCCTTTTCGCTTGCTATACTCAATCTAATCTGACAACTTAATTATTTATTCTTTCAATCGTTAGCCGGACTCTACCAGCTGGATGCGCACGTCAATGGCGCATAAGCACGAGTGTCTGGCTTTTGTTTTTAAACTTACCTGGAGGATCTATGACGATATTAATTCCAGTGGTTGGGCTCTTATCCACTACTTTGGTGCTCTTACTTTGGTATCCAAAGCAAATCAAAACGGGTAGATTATCCGCTTTATATACTGTTGATTCAGCCCGAACTCTATCCAGTCTCGATCAAAAATCGCTGGAGTATAAACTATTAGCCTCCGGTCTGAATATCAAACCCGTTACCTTCCGCTTACTGCGTATCGCTGCTGGTGTATGCGGCATGGTCATTGCCTGGTTGTTCCTCCCCGGTCTACCAGCAATTGTTATTGGGGGAATCCTATTTTACATTCCTGGCGCATGGTTGGATGATCGGGTGAAAAGTCGTGGTCGGAATATTGACCAGCTGCTCCCAATTGCGATTGGTCGGACTGCTGCTGGTCTACTCGCTGGTGGATCTGTGCCCGATGTTTTACAACAAGTCGGTGAGTCCTTGGAGATAGAAAAAACCAATCCACTCACCCCAGAGTTTATTCTCACTGCTTCAGAAATGCGAATCAAAGATAGGGTGGAAGCGTTGCGAAGTCTGGCATCGCGCAGCCCTTCCGTGTCCTTGGCCAATCTAGCTCAACTGTTGGAAGGATATACCGAAGCAGGCGGACGAGCCTACACCGCAGTGCTCATGGATATTTCAAGCCGGGTTCAGCAAATCCTGATTGCACGGAATCGAGCCCAGGCGAAAGCCGGCGATTCGCTGGTATCAGCAAAAGTTTTACCAGCTGTCTTGATCCTCATTCTGATTTATCTCAGCCAGGACCCGATGGTGCGCTCTTCGTTAACTGCCCTCCCTGTTCAAATCGTAATTGGTGGCACGATGGCAGCCATGGTGGGTGGGTACTTCATCATTCGTTCCATGATTATGGAGGCAGTGTAGATGACAGCTCTCATTTACCTCACCGGAATTGCTGTTTTTGCATTGGTTATCTATCTGACACTTGAACTTGCACCTGCAGCACCCACAGGCCGGTTATCTGAGATTCTTACCCCAGCAGATGGCGTTATCCTGACCGGATGGCGTAAATCCCTTTCTCCCCTAGATAAGCCAGTATCTAGATGGACACCAGCTGGTTTTCTACGGAAAACACGGGCAGATCTGTATTGGGCTCACCTCGGAGATCGCTGGAACGATTGGAATGAAGTGCAATTTACCTCTCTGCGGGTGGCTTTAGCTGTAGCAGGGTTTGGATTGGGGATGGTAGCCACTGCGGAACCAGTATTTGCTTTGGTAGGTGGATTGGTTGGATTTCAATACCCCGCCATGTCTATGGGTGGGGTTGCCCGTCGTTATCGCCGTCAATTCATTGCTCAACTTCCAGAATTTGTTCAGCTAGTTTCAGCCCAGATGTCTGCCAACGTTTCGATGGAAGAAGCCTTGCGTCGGACAGCTCAAGCGCAAAGCTTGGTAGGCAAATGGATGCGGTGGGTTCTTCAGATGGCGCAAGGTCGTGATCTGATCGAGCAAATGCAACGCGAAGCTCAGGAATCGCATCTCCCCGAATTGATTGGCATGTCAGTGCAATTGGAATTCATCCGACGAGGTACTGCTCAACAAGAATTGATGGGACAGCTGGCAACTAGTATTGCAGCTGACTATATTGGATCCGCTGAGCAGCGTGCAGAAAAGGTGGGATCCGAGCTGGTGATCCCCATGGTAGTTTTTTATTTCTTGCCATTCCTGGTGACCCTGCTGGCTGTAATCGGGTGGCCAATTGTCCAGAATCTAGGTGCGATGTAATGGTCCCCAATCCCCTCCATTTCATTAGGAAACATTCCGATCGCATACATGACCTGGTTGGTTTTGGCTTCTTTCTTTTTGCCACGCTTATTTCCGGGTTGGCAGCCTGGCAGCATCCTTCAATCCTGGCCTGGCTATATGCGATTCATAACGGATTATTAGCTTTCTTCTATGCCCGGCGAACACCAACGAAACATTATGATCGCACTGGATTGTGGCTCGGAATGATCGCCGCATTCTTGCCCACATTCACAACTTCCAGCCATAACGAGTGGTATTTGCTCATACCTGCCCTGGCTGGCTACTCATTGATCTTGTGGTCTCTCATCACTTTAGGGTCACGTTTTGGGGTTGCTCCTGCGGATCGTGGCCTGACCAGTCGTGGTCCCTATCGGTTTTTACGTCACCCGATGTATCTAGGAGAACTGGTGTTCAGGGCAATGATGGTTTTCAGTTCTCCAGATTGGTTCACTGCCATTCTTTTATCTGTTGCTCTGACGTTCATTCAATGTTGGCGAATCCTTCGAGAAGAAAAAATGATTGACGGATATGCCTGCTACATGCGGATTGTACCTTGGCGTTTGATACCTGGACTCTGGTGAAAAATATGGCGCGGAACTTTTCAAACATGTGCTTTGCGTTGGCTTTGAGTATCGCCCTACTCATGAAATCATTTTCTGTCCAAGACGAATTAGTCTGGTTGGCGGTGTTCAGTGTATTTGTTTCTGCCATTCTGACCAATTTGATGTGGATTCGATCCATGGGAATTGCCGGGATTAGTGGTTTATCCATCGTGTATATCAAGTTGGGTAGCGGTTCACTACCTGGAACCATTTTGACGGTCATAACCACCTTGCTTTTGGTTATTGCGGTTTTCTTGGCAATCTATGCAGATTTGTCCTACCCATCGAAAAACATCCAAGGAGATGAAAAAACAACATGAAATTTAGTTTTGGAAATTCCTTTAATTTGAAACGGAATTCGGCTCTTGTTATTTTGCTCGGGGCTCATCAACCTGATCAAAAAGTATTGGAAGCACTCTCCCAGACTGACAATCTCTTAGTACGGGAAGCATTCTCTACTCGTGGTGTTTTACAGAACCTGTCTGGAGTACACCTGGTTATTCTCGGTGACCTGCTCCCAATATCAGATGTATCTGAAGAGGTACTTCACAGTGCGCTGGATAAGAGTGGGATTCCGGTGGTTACTCAAGACAGTTTTGTAATAGACCCGGCTGAATGGCTAGGGCGAGCCCGATTGACCAGTGCCAAACAAGTCTCGTTCTTACCAGCCCGTCAGATTAATTTGGTGAATTGGTCTGGAGGAGTGGGAAAAACAACCCTTGCGATGGCTGTTTGTAAACGCTTCGTCAGGAATACAGGACTGCCAGCGGCATTGCTTGAAC
>Ga0209605_1001708_pt1 | contig 23235 bp, 20 predicted proteins | sample AD_UKC035_MetaG_FD_184408 | JGI IMG/M metagenome (GOLD analysis project Ga0209605, IMG submission 184408) | Active sludge microbial communities of municipal wastewater-treating anaerobic digesters from USA - AD_UKC035_MetaG (SPAdes) (version 2) | ecosystem: Engineered > Bioreactor > Anaerobic >...
TTGCACCAGGATCGCCGCAAAAATGACCAGTCATCTCTTGCGTCATATATTGCTCGTAGATTTTGGCATTAATGTCCAAACTTTTGAGCTTCTTCCGGCCTTTTCGGTATAATTCACATCAGACGTACGGTTATATTTTCACACGCCGGCACGGGGGATGCTGCGGATCATGGTGAAATTAATGCCCTTGTTTGGAAAAGACCCGCGCAAGTTTGGGAAAAATCAAGATATTGACCTGGCTGCCATTGCCAAACAGCATTTTCCGGTGAATGCACGGATCAATTACCGGGTGGTTGCGGATGTTCGCGAGGCGGCGGCGGCGTGTCACGCCAGCCAGGGGGGCGGGCAGCAGCAGCGTAAAGGCATTATGAGTGTTGTGCTGGGGATATTCAGCGCCAAAGAGGAGTATATGCGCGCCATTCCGGCACCGCGCCCACGCGAGCGGGTTGAAAGCGACTTCTTTAGAGATGTGGTTTAAGGTTTGGGGGTTAAAAGCCCTTCTCTCCGAGCCTGGGCGGAGAGAAGGTAATAGAAGAGGAGAAAAGTCCTTTGATTAGTAACGAGAGTATTCTAACCCAATTCTATCATTTTTGCATGAAATGTAAATGAGAAAAGGCCATAAGGTTTGTACAGTCCACTGGCTGGGGCAGATTGACTATCTTCGCGCCTGGCAGTTGCAGGGTCAAATGGCGGCAGAAATAGCGGACGGGAAGCGCCCGCCCACCCTGCTGATGCTGGAACACCCGCATACCTACACGATTGGGCGACGCGGGCAAGCCGGTAATCTGCTGTGGGATAAAGATCAGTTAGATGCGCTGGGGATTCAAGTCCACGAGGTTGATCGCGGCGGGGATATTACCTACCATGGACCCGGGCAACTGGTTGGGTATCCGCTGCTGCCGCTGGCTGCACCGGATTGGGGGCAGCAGCGGATACCGCAGGCCGATTTTGTGGGCTATGTGCGGAAACTGGAGCTAGGGTTGATTGCTGCCCTGGCAGAGCTTGGCGTGCCAGCTATGACGCGCGATGGATTGACCGGTGTATGGGTCGCTGGCCCACCATCCGGGAAAATTGTGTCCATTGGGGTGAAGGTGGATCACCGGGGGATATCACGACACGGGTTTGCGCTGAACGTAGCGCCGGATCCGCACTACTGGGAAGGGATTGTGCCCTGCGGATTATCCGGCGTCAAGATGGTTTCACTGGCGGATTATCTCAACCCGGTGCCTGGTGTAGCAGAAACCGCGCAGGTGGTTGCCCGCGCGGTTGGCAGTGTGTTTGACTACGATATGCAGTTTGAGACGTTTACAATCGAATAACCGAGCCGCAATATTCGCAGGTGATGGTATCTTGCCCGCGCAGAACGGGTTTGGTGATTGCGCCGGAGCAATTGGGGCAGGTTGTGGGCGCCGTTTTGACCTTTTCTTCCACCGCGGCATCAACCGCGACCACTCGATCGGCGTCAAATTCTTTGGCTTTAGCGCGCTGGATGAGCGCAACCCATTCTTCGCAGTCCTGACCGAACAGGTGGAAGTGAACCGTTTGGAAGGGCGCGCCAGAGGCAAACCGTAAATCGAGGTGATCTTCGTTCTTAAAGGCCCCGCGTTTGGATGGTTTGACGTCCTCAATCAAGGCCAAAGCCACTTCAAACATGAGCTGCTGGACCAGTTTTTTCTCGGTGGTGATGAAGAGAACTTTTTTAGTGGCAACTTCCTGTTTTTGTTCAAAGATCAGGCGCTGGTCGGTAATGTAGAGGTTGCCCTTGGGGTCGTTATCATCTTCTTTGGCATCGCGAACCCAGGTTGCCTCGACTGACATGATCAACGCTTCGGTTGCGAGCAGTTGGAAGGAAGCCTGCGATAATTCTTTGAATGCCTCGGCGACGCGATCAAGATGGGCTTTGAAGGTGCTCACCTCACTCTGGAACTGGTTATACATGCCGCGGATGGTGCTCTCAGCCGCATTGGCGCGGCCTTCCATGGTCCGAATTTCAGCTTCAACCTGGGCGAGCAGGGGTTTGGCCTGCCCCAGACTGGTTGAAACCCGAGCGAGGGAAGACATTTTGGTTTCGATGGCGGGCATGGCCTGCATCATTGCCTGGGACTGAATTTGGATTTGTGTTCGGATACCCGGCGCCAATGTGCGCCAGCGGTCAGCCATGGTTTGGGCGGTTGTCTCCAGCTTTTTCTCGTAAACGTAGCCGCGCTGGCGTAAATCAGCCAGGACGGTGGGCAAACCAGCAATATCGGACTGCAGGTCCTCAACCTGATCGAGAAGACTGCTCAGGCGGGCTTTGGTTTGCAGCGAACCCAGATTGCTTTGGGCCTGGGATATGTCGCGCGCCATTTGTTCAACCGGGGTTGGGGATTGATTGGGCATGAATTCCTCCTCAATTGTTTTACGGGGTTTCAGGCAATGGCATCGCACATGGTGCGATACATGGTTTCCAGTTCCTGCAAGATTTCTGCAGAACGATTAGCCACATAATCTGACAATGCGGCAGCGGCAATTGGATCGGGATAGGTTTCCAGTCCCAGGCGATACAGCATCGTGGAGCGTTCACGCTTCATGTTTGAGATGGCGCCCGGCAGGCAAAGGGTGCGGCCGCCAGGAAGGTGAATGCACAATTCAACCTGATCGTTGCGTTTGAGATCCAGGCGGTAGTCAATATAGGTGCCAAAGGTAAAAACGCCCATGCCGCTGGCAGAAAGGTCAGCAATCATGGCAGAGATCTGCCCTTTTGAGGTTCGCACTTCGACTTTCAGCGGTTCTTTGGGCTGGACGCGCGGGGTGGTGCGCTGCCCCACCGGTGATTTGGCGTACGCAAAACGATTTAGGGTGACTTCCTGACTGGCAACGCTGACGGCAACCGGGTTGGCGCGGACTGGCTCTGGCAACAGGCCACCTTGAACGAAAGTGCGTTTTTCAAGCGCAATGGCTACAGCTTGATAGCCATGAACTTTCAGGTGAACATAGCCCATTTCAATATGGTCTATCAGCGCGTGATAGGAAATGGGCAAGCCGCGAAAGATATTAAGCATCTGGACGGGCTTGCTTTCAGCATGCATCTGCTCCATCAGGCGCAGGATTTCTTCATCTTCTGTCTGCATTGTGGTCATTGGTTGCTCCAGCACAGGTAAATACCTGACCAAACTATGAGTTGGCCTTGCAATTTGATTATATAGTGATTTCATAAAAATGGGCAAAGATTTTTGGGGCAAATTAATCAAGGATTTAATTTGTTGTTTGCGAGGGGCAATCCTTTGACGTTAAAGGCAGTGCGTGATAAAATTCTGGCTGTCGGGCGAGTAGCTCAATGGCAGAGCAGTGGCCTTTTAAGCCATTGGTTGAGAGTTCGAGCCTCTCCTCGCTCACTAGGTTTACTTATAAGAGATTGGTTGCTCGTCCCATCGAGGGATGCTATTCGAGCCTCTCCTCGCTCACTAGAATTATTGGGGTAAAGTGAATTATGGCTCAACTCTCTACAAGATTATGTAAGGAGTTGGTTGCTCGTCCCATCGAGGGATTGTATTCGAGCCTCTCCTCGCTCACTAGGTTTACTTATAAGAGATTGGTTGCTCGTCCCATCGAGGGATTGTATTCGAGCCTCTCCTCGCTCACTAGGTTTACTTATAAGAGATTGGTTGCTCGTCCCGTTGAAACCAGCATTGCAGAAGAGGATTTGCGCCCTTCTGCGTTCATTCCATTTGTTTAATATGGCGCTGGTAGGCATCAACAGTATAACCGGTAAGGCCGGCACAGAAGAGCAGGATGACGCTAATGACAGGGGCGTTATAGCTCAAGTGTGACTCATCCACCGGGATTGCGACTGTGAGCAGGCCACTCAAACTGGCCCAGGCAACGCCAAAGATCAGTACAACTGCCAGGGAGGCAGCCGCCAGTCCGGGTTTGAGCCCGACGGTGCAGGCAAGCAGGATCACCGGCAGTAAAAAAGCTATAGGGGAAGGCGAGCCCAGACCATAATAAAACAAATCAGCGCTGACAAGTAAAAACAACAGCCCCGCCAACAACCAGGCAGCCAACGCTGGACGACGCCGGCGCGCCAGTATGGCAAGCCCAGCCAGAAAAGCCATTAATATAATCCCACCCACCACGGTCTCCCAGTCAGTGAGGGTGCCAGTGACAGCCCAGCCCCCAATCACGGCGATAATGGCGAAGCCCAGGCACAGACAGGCTATGGTCACAATACGGGCCTGAATTTGTGAAAACGGTTCAGGTGTTTTGGTCGTAGGTGGATTATCCGGGTTGTTCTGGTTCACGGTAAAAATCCTCCATGATGACGGTTCAACTGCGATTGCATATGCCTTAATTCTACTCAAGAATATGTGATTGTAAAACACAAACAGGCCCAAAGTGCGGGCCTGTTTGCTATTTAGCTGATCGAAGAAAGACGAACAGCGTTTAGGTTAGAGACCCTTGAGGAGATTGCCCAAAGCCAGGATGACAAAGGCAACCAGCATGATCCAGAAGGCGAATGGCGCCAGGAAGGGAATGACGCCAATGAAGGCCAACAGAGCAACCAGGGCCACCACGACAGAGATGATGAAGGTTAGAACTGTCGGTTCAGTCAATTTGATTTTCATTTCAGGCTCCTTGAGATATTTTTTCGCACGCCGGCTTTCAGTAACGCGTGTTAGTAAAAGTATACAGGCAAGCCCTATTTTAATCAAATTTAATTCGGGATGAAAATCAGGCGGATTCTCCCAGAACCATCAGGTCGCAGAGGCGGCTGTAGCCCAGATGTTCATAGACGTTCAGTCCCATTGGCGAGGCAACGAGCAGTGATTCAACTGCGCCGCGTTCGGCGGAGAGATGCATGAGCTGCGTGAGGACAGCCGCAGCCAGGCCTCGCTGGCGGTATTCCGGGCGGGTGAACATCCAAGCGATGTAGGCAACCCCGGGATTCAGAAATATGGCAGCACCCCAGGCGGCTGGCTGGTTATCCACCAAGGCATAGCACATGATGACATCACCACTGGCAAAATCTGCCCAGTCAAACATGCGGACTTCTCGGGCGAGGCACAGCGCTTCCAACTGGGCGGGTGTGGTAACCTGCTGAACGGGGATGGACGGTTTGAGCGGGAGGGGCTCCAGGGAGCGCCACATCATGCGCTCAATCTCATCATCGACGGCGAGATTATAGGCGGCATAAGCCATCTGGCTGGCAGCCATATCGGGGGTGAATACCAGAATCCAGCACCGCTCAGGTAACTGATGCACAACTGCCATAACCTGATCGGCAGGCTCGTCGGTGACGTTAATTTCATAGGGCGCGCCATAGAGCAACTGGGCGTATTCAACTACCCGAAGGTCATTGATGAGGTAATTTTTCGTGCCCCAGTGGGCCCGATACTGGCGGGTGCAGCACCGCCAGAAAAGATCAACAGCGGCGGCAATTTCCATCATCGGGTTACTGGCCTAAAACTTCCTTGATATATTTCTCGCGATTGGCACCGCGAGCGGTTTTGCCGCTGCTGGTCTTGACCAGCCAGTGTTTGCTGACCAGGTGGACGTGGCGCAGGGCTACCGCCGAGCCGCGGGTAATTGTCTGACGGATCTGATCGGCAATCTGTTCACGGGCGGCGGGGTCTTCTGGATCCACCTCGGCGACCAAATAGACTTCTTCAGTACCCTGCTCATCGTTGAAAATGCCAAAGACCACCACACGGCCTGCGTGAACGCCGGGGACCGTCATCGCCAGTTCTTCAAGATCCTGGGGATGAATATTTTTACCGCCAACAATAATCAAATCTTTCTTGCGACCGGTGACGTATAGTTCACCAGCGGCCAGATAGCCGTAATCACCTGTGAGATACCAGCCAGAGCGGAAGGCTTTGGCGGTAGCATCGGGTCGGTGATAGTATTCGGTCAACATGCTGTTGCTGCGCAGACAAACTTCACCAATCTTGCGCTCAGGGACATCGTGACCGTGTTCGTCCACCACGCGTACCTCAACGTTTTCGATGGGGTGGCCCGCCGAAAGCATATGAACGACGGCCTCGTCAGTGAAGGCGGGACGAGCCACACGCTCGACCTGCATGGCCTCGCGGTCAATCACATCAACCGTTACGGGTTCGGTGATACCGCCCTGGGTGACGGCAAAGACATTTTCGGCCATGGCGTAGCAGGTGCAAAGCGCCTCGGGACGCAGACCGTAGGGGGCAAAACGCGCCAGAAAGGCCTGATGGCTTTCGTAGCGCATCGGCTCGGAGCAGTTGCTGATGGCCCGCCAACTGGACAGATCCACGCCTTCCAGGTCACGATCACGGGTTTTCTGGGCGCAGAAATTATAGGCAAAGTTGGGCAGCCAACTGAGTGTGCCGCGGTATTTGCTAACCGCCTGCATCAAGCGGGCGGGATTGCGCACCCAGTCAAAGGGGGACATGAGAACCAGTGGGATCCCCAGCAGGAGGGGCATGAGGAAGCCGGCAATCAGGCCCATGTCGTGGTACAGTGGCAGCCAGCTCACCAGCACATCAGCCTCGTTTAGCTGCAAACGGCGGGAATAGCTTTCGAGTTGATTGAGGACAGCACGATGCGAGAGCGCCACGCCCTTCTGCAAACCGGTGGTGCCGGAGGAATGCTGCAGCAGGACAATATCTTCAGGGCTGCGCTGCAGACCGGGCAGCGAGGCAAAATCCGGCTCACGGGGGGGATCCATTTCAGTAGAGAGCAGTACCACGCGCACCGATGAGCTTTCACCGAGGGCAGCGCGGACTTCGCCCTCAAATTCGGGATAGGTGATGATGGCAGAAGGCTGGGTGACGCCCACCAGCGCCGCCAGATCGGCGCGGTAACGCTCGGGCAGGAGCTTTTCCGTCAGAAAAGGCATGATGGAAGGAATGGCGCCGTGCAGAATCGTTCCAAAATAGGCGAAGGCATGCTCCAGGCTGTGCTGGAGGATAAGGATGACCACCTCGCCGGGCTGGATGCCATGCTGCGCCAGGGTTTGCGCCACGCCCGCACTCCCCTGGAGCAACTCCCGCACGGTCAACGGCAGATCAGGTTGACCGGCGCGCAGCAGAGTGAGGGCATTGCGATCCGGGGTGTGCAAATACTGCTGGTGCAGTAAATGTGAGAAGGTACTCACATGCGCCCCTTGACCAGTTCGACAAGCTGGGTCAGGGTATCAAAGGTTTCAGCATTCAGTTCGGTGTCTTCTAGGCGAACCCCAAAGGTATCCTCGACATACAGGCCCAGGTCCACCAGGCTGAAGGAATCAATCAGGCCGCTGGAGATGAGCGGTTCATCCGGGCGAATGACGCGCTGGGGCTGCTTGAGGATGTTTTTAGCCAGATATTCGGCCATGCTGGTAATCATTTCGGCACTCATGGGGTGTCCTCCGTAAATTCAAATTTGAACTGGGCTTTAGTGTACCGAAGATTGAAAATCCGGTCAAGTAAAGCACTGGTTATGCAGTCAAAACAGGTTTTTGCCAGTGCAAGGCACCGGCAAAAACCTGGAAGACAGGCAAGTGTGAAGGAAGACGGCAGGTCAGGGGGTTTCCTGCAGACCACGCCAGACGATATCGAGAGTTTGGAGGGCGGTCAAATTGCGCCAGGGCCAGGCTTTTTCCATGGTTTCAGGGTCGTCAAAGTAGTTCTGTGCCCAGGTAAGGTGCATTTTGTCGGCCCGGAGACCCGCATCGGGGAGATCTTGAATGGCGGCCCAGAAATTCCAGAGGGGGATATCGTACTCCACCGCCAGCTTGACGATGGTTTCGTTGATACTGTTATCGCCTTCGAGATTATCGGCTTTGGTGGAGAGAACCGGCACAATGCCAGCTTCAATGGTTATTTCGATGATCTTGCGCAAGTCGCCTTCAAACCGGGCAGGGTTTTTGGTATCGTTGGTGCCAAAGGCGATCAGGGCAATGGATGGTTTGTGTATGCGGTATTCGCAGGCCAACGGGGTTTCGCCTGAAAGACAGACCTCGGGGTCAGCCCAGATGGGGCTGAGGGCAGTGGCGGCATTGAAGCCGTTTTTGGCAACGATGCTGCGGCGAGCAAATGAGCCGTCAAAGTAGAGGATCATCTCCTGGAGATATTCATACTCTCCCAGGCGGTAAAGCGGCGGCTGGACATCAAAGGTACGCAGGAACCAGTCACTGCCGGTTTCACAGTCGCCAACCTTTGAGAAAGCAGCAGGATTGTTGCCCAGGGCAAGGCCGCGCTGGTAGATCTCGCGGGCGGTATCGCTGACGGTGGGCAAAACGGGGTAATCGCGCCAGTCGGTATAGACTGGCCGGGTAGGTGTGGGGGTTGGGGTGGGTGAAAGCACCGCCACAGGTGTGGCTGTGGCCGGTAACGGGGTGGCGGTTGGTGTGGGGGTTGGCGCCGGAGGCTGAGCCGATTGGCCACAGCTCATCCGGTTGAGGGCGTCGCCGACGGCCTCGGCCATCATGGAAACGCCCTGTGGGGTGAGATGAATGGCGCTGTTGGTGAACTGAGATTCAGGAACCAGGTTCCAGAGGTCCAGATAAGACCAGGCATTCAAGCCGGCGGTTTCACCCAGCATGGCGCGGTAGGAATCGTAGGCCCAGCGCGGGTAGTAGAAGTTGTAGCGAAGATCACTGTTTTGGCCGGCGCTGATGAGGATGGGCTCATTGACCAGCAAGACCGGGGTTTCACCGGCAATCTCAAAGCCGGCTGAAAGTACATCAAAAGAAAGCTGCTCAAAGCCCAGATCAGGGCCAGACCAATTGTTAAAGGTTTCATCAGGGTCAAGGTCGCGCTGGGCGGGTTCATAGTCGGCGGGGTAGAGCTGGTCGATGCCGGTGGCGCTCCACATGGGGGCATAAAGCTGCAGGCGCAGCCAATCGGCCAGTGAGCGGCGCTGACCGATCAGTGTGCGCTGCCAGAAGTTGGGCTCGGACAGAGTTTCAACGGGCAGGTCCAGGTCATACTGCTCTTTCAACGGGCGGACACGGTAGGGATTGTTCTGCACCAGCGGCGAGGCCAACTGAATATCTTTGGGAAAAGCCTGCAAGGTCACCGACCAGATGATCAGATCGGGCTGGTAGCGCATGGCTTCCTCAAGGATCATGATGTCTTTGGTTAACGACAGGGTAGGATAGCCGAGGTTATAGGCGCGGATGATACGGCCATCACAGGTGGTCAGGTTGGCGGCGTTGAGCTGACCGGCAAGTGTTTCGACGGGCTGCAGGAGGGTGCCCCAGATGGACGAATCGCCTAAGACCAGGACGCGGAATTCATTGACGGGTTTGGGAAGACCATCCAAAGCGAGGGATTGAAGCATGGCCTCAAGGTTGTAAAGGCTGAAGGTGTAGGTTTCCTGTGGGTTTTCACCAAAAGGCAGGCGCTCACGGCCGCGGGCGAGGCTGTTATAGATAGAGACCCGCCCCAGACCATCCAACGGATAGCACGCCGTAAAAGCAATATTAAGCAGCAGAAAGAGGACTGCGGCTTTGATGAGGACGTTGCGCAGGAAACGGACATCCATCTTTAGCGATATCCGCAAACCAGCCAGACGCCGTTCTGTTGAATGACTTCGTAAGTCCAGTCACTCAAATCCAGCTCTGATTTTTCGTCATTATAGGTAGTCACAATTTGACCTGTGCAGGTTACCAGGGTGAGATCGCCTTCAGTGCCGGATTCTTGGCAGGCCGCATCTTTGAGTTCGGGAGCGACAGCACCAAACGAATCCATTTCCATGAGGGCCTGGGATTCCCAGTCGGCGCAGACCAGGGTGGAGAGCGTATCGGACTGCTTACCAACCAGGGCCGTAAGATACTGCTCGACCGCGGTGGCGGCAGGGCTGGCATTGCTGGTGCAGGCAGCCAGGACAAGGCTCAAAACAAAAGCAAGATACAGAATTTTAGTTTTCATCAACAGCTCCAGACTAGCGCAGGGAAAGCTGAACCAGCCATTTGCCTGGCTCAGTTTCGGTGTAGGGCGAGTTGCGGCCCATGATGACAAACCAGGTATTGCCCGGCTTGAAGGCCATGGGTTCACCTTCGGGGGTAAAAAACTGGATGGGCTTGTCATAGCCCACGGATTTCCAGACGGTCTCAAAGGCCTGACCATCGCGGAACAGCACGGCGCGCATACCATCCCGATTATCCAAAATGGTCATGTCGTGGATGGTGGGCGAATAGGTGGTGTATGTGGCAAAGATCAAGACAACGTTTGAGAAACCCAACTGCTCATCGGTGAGGCGGTCCACCAGGGGGATCATGCCGTTGACTTCGCCGGTGACAACATCCACGGTCTCAATCCAGCGCAGATATTTGCCGCTGACGGGGTCATAGACCCATTCGCCAATGTTTTTGATGTAAAACTCTACACGCAATTTTTCGCCAGGGATGCCATTGGCGGGAACGGCTTCGTTGAAGTACATTCCATCCAAAACGGGGTCTTCGATCTGGACATTGCGCTTGGCAAAAGCCTCTTCAAGAGCGGCGGTATCGGCAAATACACTGGTCACGTCGCCGGGTGGGAGACGGCAAATGGCCGGGCAGGTATTGGGACCTTCCAACATGCCGCGCCACTGCATGGTTTGGTCAAGCTTGGTGCGAACCCAATCCCAGGCGCTGACGTAGGCCAGAGTGCCCTGGTACATGGGGGCAAGCTGGGCATCTACCAGACGACCTGAGCGCATGGGACCAACCTGGGGGCAGTCCTGACCATAATAGACCGCGGCAAAGCGATTGGCGCCTTCGCCAATGTAATATTCAAAAACGAGGTCAGCATAGGACAAACCAGCATGTGGGCGACCTGTGCGGGGGAAGTTAGCCACCTTGATAAACATGGGGCGGCGGTTGAGCAGCTCGGGGTCAGACACTACCAAACCGGTCAGCGGGTTGACGTTATCGGGGAAACCGGTGGGGCCGTATACCACCGGCGTGGGGGTGGGCGTCGGCGTAGCGGTAGGGGTAGCGGTGGGGGTCGGCGTCTGGGTGGGCGTGGCAGTAGATGTGGGGGTATTGGTTGGGCGGGCAGTCTCCGTCTGAGTGAGGCTGACGGCCGTCTGCGTGGCATGGCCGGCTGCGCCCCAACTATTGCAGGCAGAGAACAACAAGGAAACCAGAACCAACCCACACAGCAAAGACCAACGGGCTGAATTTTTGGCGTTCATACAATCTCCTCAATAATCAAGCATCAAGCCAGATATTATACTCTGGATGCTGTTAACCGCCGAAAAGCCGGGCAAAGACCTGAAGCGCCTGCCCGGTGGTGGGCAGGGCAAACCAAACCCAGCCTAACGTGACGTAGATGAATGTGAGCACTGTACCTGCAATGCTCAATACGCGCTTGAGGGTTGGGCGATTATCCAACCCGGTAATGCGGGGTTTCATGAAATCACTGTAACGGTTCTGGATAAACTGACCCAGGCCGTGCCAGAGTCCCCAGAGCAGGAAATTGGGCGTGCCGCCATGCCAAAGGCCGATGAGCAAGAAGGTGCTGACCTGGGTGATCAAAATCACCCAGACCACACCCACCGGGCGGGGGGCGCTGCGCAGCGCCCGGGTGAGCGGATTGAAGAAGTACGCCCGGAACCACTGGGTGAGCGTCATGTGCCAGTTGTTCCAGAACTGGGTAAGGTTGGGCTTGAGGTAGGGATGGTTAAAGTTCTCAGGCAGGGCGATGCCCAGCCAGCGCGCCAGACCAATGGCAATATCGGTATAGCCCGAGAAATCGAAATAAATGAGCAGCGAGTAGGCTGCCACAGCAACCCAGAGCCAGCCAGCGGTCTGGATTTTGTCGGCATTGGCAGATGAAAGCGCCAGCAGCGCCAGGGCATCGGCGACGACGAATTTTTTGAACAGGCCAACAGCCAGACGCTGACCACCGGTCAGAAATTCAGAAGCGGACGGTGGATGACTGCCGCGCAGGTCTTTGAGAAAGCGTTCGGGGCGGTCAATGGGTCCGGCGGTCAGAGCGGGGAAGAAAATGAGATAGGTGATATATTCACGCAGGGTGATGGAAGGCAGACGCCCCGTCTGACGATCTCGCAGGGTGGCGATGAGGCGGAAGGCGACATAGGAGAAGCCCAGCCAACGAATATCAATGGCGCTGGCACGCTCCACCGACTGCCCCGCCAGGGAGCGGAACAGGGCGCTGAGGGGCTGTGTGACCTGAGGAATTTTAAGGGCTAAAAAGACCAGGATAATGACTACGATAAAAGCCGTAAGTCCGGCAGAAACGGGGCGGGTGAAACGCACCAGCAGCCAGCCAATGAGGGCAATGATCGCCAGAACGACAAGCACTGAAAGGGTCTGTGGTGGACGGGATGGGGTGAGGAGGCCCGTCAGGCTGAAGTAGCGCGTGGTGGCGATCAACAAGACCAGGGCAAGGAGGGCAACCGCAGTGACCCAATTTTCGCGGGTGCGGCGATCTTCCTGAGGTGCGGTGGCTGCCCAGCCAAAGACAACCAGCGCCAGGGTGGCGGTAGGCAGCCAAAAGTCCAGGCCCCGGATGGGCAGGGCGGGCTGGAGCCAGTAGATGGCGATGACGCTGACACCAAACAGAAGCCAGCCGCGCCAGCGTTCCCGCAGGATGAGGCGGTAGGCCAGGATGAGTGTTGCAAAGATGAGAATGTTGGTCAGGGTCATTTAGAAGCCCTGGTAAATCCAAAGAGGGGAACTATCGGTGGTGAAAATGACCACAGCGATAATGATCAGGCAGAGCAGCAGCGCCCAAAGCGTCTCGCGATTAAAGAGCCAGCGCAGCACCTTTTTCACGGCTGGGCTCCGCAGACAAGCCAATCGGCGCCTTCTTGAATGACGGTGAAGGTGCGCCCTGAAAGGTCAAAGCTGCGTTTCTCTTCGCCGTAGGTCAAGCTGATGCTGCCTTCACAGGTGACCAGAACCGCATCCCCTTCTGTACCGGCTTCGGTGCAGGTGACCGAATCCAGCACGGTGCCAACAGCCTGAAAGGAGTCCATTTCAAGCAGGGCCTGGGCTTCCCAGTCTGCGCAGGAGAGCTGGGCCAGGGCGTCGGCATCTTTGCTTGCAAAGGCAGTCTGGTAGGCTTCAACAGCCTGGACAGCCGGGCTTTTCTGCTCGGTGCAGGCAGAAAGCAGCACCACGACCGTCAAAAATGCTAAAATGAGGAGTGGTTTTCGCATGTTTGCCTCGTTTGAATCAACCGTGCATCCACACAGCTTATGCGCTGGAATACGTCGCGCAGATTATATCATGTACCGATTGAGGATGTTACACTGCTCAGAATTGTGCTAAATGGGGGTTTATGATACAGTAATGACGATGAAACTGACGCCTGAACAAAACGCCCTCACCCACCGCCCGCTGGATCACAAGCTCTTCCTGCGTGGGCCAGCCGGGACAGGCAAAACGACCATTGGGATCAACCGGACGTTGGCACTGCTCAACTGGCGGGTGCCAGCCGAGCGGATTCTGGTACTGGTGCCGCAGCGAACGCTGGGACTGGCTTACACAGAGGCGCTGCGAGAGCCGAGCCTGCCGTCGGGGGGACAGGTGACAGTGGTGACGCTGGGCGGTCTGGCACAACGGATGATTGGTCTGTTCTGGCCCCTGGTTGCGCGCGAGGCCGGGTTTGCTCACCCGGAACAGGGGCCGACCTTTTTGACGCTGGAGACTTCGCAGTACTATATGGCGCGGCTGGTGCAGCCTCTGATTGATGAGGGTTATTTCGAGAGCATTACAATTGACCGCAACCGGTTGTACAGCCAGATTGTGGATAACCTGAATAAGACCGCCGTCACAGGGCTGGATTATCGCTCATTTGGGGAACGATTGCGGGCGGCGTGGCTTGGCGACCCGGGGCAATTGAATGTGTATGATCAGGCACAGGAATGCGCCAACCGCTTCCGGCAGTTTTGCCTGGATAATAACCTGCTGGACTTTTCACTTCAAATGGAAGTGTTTGTCCGGCGGATCTGGCCGGCGTTTATGTGCCGGGAATATATGACCCGCACCTACCGGCATTTGATTTATGACAATGCCGAAGAAGATGTGCCGGTGGTGCATGATGTTATTCAACAGTGGCTGCCAGCGTTTGATTCGGCACTGGTGATTTATGACGACGGCGGGGGGTATCGAGCGTTCCTGGGGGCGGACCCGGAATCGGCACTGCGGCTGCAAGACGAATGTGCCGAAACTGCCGAACTGGTTGAGAGCTGGATTACGCCGCCACCAATGGCTGCACTGGCTGACCACCTGGGAACCTGCCTGATGCGACAGCCAGCAGAGCCGCCGACCGAAACGCGGCTGGCATTTCGGTTGGAGCATCACCGGTTTTACCCGGAGATGGTGGACACCGTCTGCGCAGAGGTTGCCGGGCTGGTGCAGGAACAGGAGATTGCACCGGGCGAGATTGTAATTTTGTCGGCATACCTGAGCGACGCCCTGCGGTTTTCAATTATGAATGGACTGCAAGCCCGGGGGATTCCAGCACGGTCTCATCGGCCCTCACGCAGTTTGCGTGAAGAGCCCGCCACAGCCTGCCTGCTGACCCTGGCGATGCTGGCGCACCCAGAATGGGGACTGGCGGTCTCCAAATTTGATGTGCGCAACGCACTGCTGCAGGCGATTGAAGGGCTGGACCTGGTGCGGGCAGATTTGATGGCGCAGATACTGTATCTGCCCAAGCAGCCCGAAGCGCCGCTGGCAGCGTTTGACAAGATCAGAATGGACAAGCAGCAGCGTATCACCTACACCATTGGAGAACGCTATGAGCGGCTGCGAAGCTGGCTGCAAGCGGCAAGAGAACGACAGATTGAGGCGTTGGATATCTTTATCGCACAGTTGTTTGGCGAGCTGCTGTCGCAGCCAGGCTTTGGATTTCACATCAATTACGATGCCGCGGCCATCACGAGCCGCTTGATTGAATCCATCGAAAAGTTTCGCCGCGTGACAGCGCCAATGCTGGCGGAAGAGAAGGCTGCGGTCAGCCAGGAATATTTGAAGATGGTGCAAGAGGGCGTGCTGGCGGCGCAGTATTTGCAGCCCTGGGAGCAGCCAGAACAAGACAGTGTGATGGTCTCGCCGGCCTACACGTTTTTGATGACCAACCGCCCGGCAACAGTGCAATTCTGGCTGGACGTGGGCAGCCAGGGTTGGTGGGAGCGGCTGTACCAGCCGCTGACGCACCCGGTGGTGCTGAGCCGGCGCTGGACTGGCGATGGGCCGTGGACCGATGCCAATGAATTTCAGGTTAATCAAGAGACGCTGGCAAAACTGGCAAGTGGTTTGCTGCGGCGCTGCCGGGGCGAAGTGGTGTTCTGCACCACAGGCGCCAACGAGCGCGGCGACGAAGAGCGCGGCCCGCTGCTGCAGGGTATTCAGGCGCTGGTGCGGCGATTGAGGATACTGGAATGAGCACGGAGTTAACCTTTCAGCCAAGAATCATGCAGCGGGAAGTGCTACGGTACACCACCGGGCGCATGGGCGTCTCGGCGGTGCCGGGCAGCGGCAAGACGCATACACTGTCAGCGCTGGCAGCCAGACTGATTGCGGACGGCTGGGTGGCCGAATATCAGGAGATTTTGATCGTTACGCTGGCAAATTCAGCGGTTAATAATTTTGCCTATCGGATCAATGAATTTATCAAAGCTTATGGGTTGATTCCGGGAGTGGGATACCGGGTGCGGACGCTGCACAGCCTGGCACACGAGATTGTACGGGAGCGACCGGACCTGGTGGGTTTATCGGACCGATTTGAGATTGTAGATGAGCGCGAGAGCGGCGAGATTTTGCGCAGTGTGGTGACCAACTGGATGCGCGCCAATCCGGAGTTTTCGGCTGAGTGGCTGAATCCGGAGATTGACGAAGCCCGGGCGCACGACGCCAACCGGCAATGGGGCGACACGCTAATTTCGCTGGCGGGAGCGCTGATCAAAAAATCTAAAGATTTGATGACCACCCCTCAGGAACTGCGTACAAAACTGAATGGACTACAACGGACCCCGAGCCTGCTGCGATTTGCAGCAGATGTCTATGCCGATTATCAACGGGCGCTCAATTTTCGGAGCGCAGTGGATTTCGATGACTTGATCCGGTTGGCACTGCAAGCCCTGCAAACCGATGGGGGTTATCTGGAACGGCTGCGCGCGCGCTGGCCTTATATATTGGAAGACGAATCTCAGGACAGCAGCGAATTGCAGGAACGGATTCTACGGCTGCTGACGGGGCCGGAGGGTAACTGGGTTCGGGTGGGCGATCCCAACCAGGCGATTTACGAAACGTTCACCACTGCCAGCCCGCACTTTCTGCTGGATTTCCGGAAGGAGACGGGGGTGCTGGCGCCCAATCTGGCGGAGTCGGGGCGATCCACAAAGAGCATCATTGGGCTGGCGAATCACCTGATTAGCTGGACGCGTGAGGCGCATCCGGTGCGGGAGATGCGCGAGGCACTGACCCTGCCTTATATTCTGCCGACGCAGCCGGGTGATCCGCAACCCAATCCGGAAGATCAGCCGGAAGGGATCAAGTTAATCAACACCCGGTACACACCGGAAAAGGAAATTGAGGCAATTGTACGCAGCCTGAAACACTGGCTGCCAGAACATAGTGATTGGACTGTGGCAGTGCTGACCCCGCGCAACGAGCGCGGCGCCAAGGTGGTTGAGGCCTTGCAGGAAGCCGGGATTGAAGTCGTGGAACTGCTGCAGAGCAGCCAATCTACCCGAGAGACGGCGGAGATGCTGGCGGCCGTGCTGAAGGCACTGGCTGACCCCACCGCCCCGCGCAAGCTGGCGGATGTTTATACCCGGCTGCCGCTCCCCCCGGAGGTCGATCCAGCGCAGGGGACGGCGCTCAAAGCAGCCGGGGCCGATGTGCTGCAAAAGTGCGCCAACCTGGAAGATTTTATCTGGCCGCTACCGGGGAGCGACTGGCTGGAAACGCTGGCGGGTGGCCCGGAGATCATCCGGGATTTGATGGCATTTCGGAGCTATATCCAGCGGTGGCAGGCGGCTGTGCTGCTGCCGGTGGATCAACTGGTGCTGACGATTGCAACCGATATTTTTGGCAATCCGTCTGACCTGGCGATGTCGCATAAGCTGGCGCTGCTGCTGGAGCGCGCCGGAGCGCTGCACCCCGAATGGCAGTTGCCCGATTTTGCCAACGAACTGGGAGAGATTTCACGCAACCGGCGCAAGCTGCTGGGGTTTGGCGAAGAAGACAGCGGGTTTGACCCCGACCGACACCGAGGCAAGGTGGTGGTGGCAACGATTCATAAGGCCAAGGGGCTGGAGTGGGATCGGGTTTATTTGATGTCGGTGAATAATTATGATTTTCCGGGCGCGCAGCCTTATGACCGGTACATCAGCGAGCGCTGGTATGTGCGCGGATCGTTGAACCTGGAAGCTGAGGGTTTGGCACAGTTAGAAGCACTGATCCGCGGGGATGTGGCGGGGATATACATGGAAGAAGGTGCCGCCACGCAGGAAGCCCGGTTTGATTACAGCGCCGAACGGCTGCGGCTGCTGTACGTTGGCATCACCCGGGCAAAGCGAGAGCTGATTGTGACCTGGAACACGGGAAAAATTATCAAGAGTGAAGCGCAACCAGCCACTGCACTGGTGGAGCTGCAAGCCTTCTGGGAGAAAAAACATGCCGCTGCCGGGTAATTTTCATTTCAGCCAGAACAACCTGCAGGATTTTGTGGACTGCGCCCGGCGGTTTGAACTGCGGCATTTACTGAAGCTGGCCTGGCCGGCGCCGCAAACAGAGCCGGTGCTGCAGGCTGAGCAGGATATGCTGCTGGGCAACCAGTTTCATCATCTTATTCACCAACATCAGATTGGGCTGGCCGCAGAAGCGCTGCTGCCCGGCGATCTGCAGCTGCGGAACTGGTGGCAGGCATACCTGGATTATGCACCTCACCAGCTGCCAGGGTCGCATTACCCGGAATTTACCCTCAGCGCGCCCTTTGGCACCCACCGGCTGATTGCCAAGTTTGATTTACTGTGCATCGTGCCGGGTGAGAAAGCTGTCATCGTGGATTGGAAAACCTCACGGCGGCGACCCAGTCACAATACCCTGATGGAGCGCATTCAGACCAGGCTGTACCGGCTACTGCTGGTAGAGGGCGGCGCCTATTTGAATGGCGATCAGCCTATTCAGACAGAGCAGATTGAAATGATCTACTGGTTTGCCAACGAGCCCCAAAATCTGGAAAAGCTGGCTTACAGCCCGGCGCAGGCAGAGGCAGACCGGCAGGAAATTCAGGCGCGAATTGAGGAAATTGTCCAGCTAAGCCATTTAGAGCGGCCGTTTCCGCTGACGCTGGATGAACGGCGGTGCGCCTACTGCAATTACCGCTCACTTTGCAATCGGGGAGAGCGTGCGGGAAGCGGCGAGATGGACGAATTTGAGCTGGATGACGGACCGCTGACCCTGGACTTTGACCAGATTGGTGAGATTGCTTTCTGATGAGCGCAGCGACGATCTGGATTGAGCCGGCGCCGGTGGAGGTGCCCGCTGAATTGGCCGAATTTGTGGGGGGGCATGCGCTCATCAGCGAAGCACTGGTCCGGCGAGGGATTAAAAGCATTGAGGCCGCGCGGCGATTCCTGTTTGCCGAGCATTACCCGGTCACCGATCCGCTGGAGCTGCCCGACCTGGGCAATGCGGCTGAACGGATGATGCAAGCGCTGAAGAACGGCGAGCGGATTGGGGTTTGGGGAGATTTTGATGTGGATGGGCAGACTGCCACCACCCTGCTGGTTGCGGGGCTGCGAGCGCTGGGGGGCAGCGTTATTCATCATATCCCGGTGCGAGGACGCGAGACGCACGGAATTCAACTGGCGGCGCTGAAAGAATTTCTGGCGCAGGGGGCTGAAGTTATCCTGACGTGCGACACGGGCGTCACAGCGCACGAATCAATTGACTATGCGCAATCCATGAGCGTAGATGTAGTGGTTACGGATCATCATACGCTGGCAGAAACGCTGCCGGCGGCGCGGGCGGTTGTCAATCCGCAGCGGCTACCGGAGGGGCATTCCCTGAGAACCTTGTGCGGCGCGGGAGTGGCCTATCAACTACTGATGGAAATCTGCCAGCAGGCAGGCAGGCCAGAGGTCGCTGCAGATCAGCTTGACCTGGCAGCGTTGGGAACTGTGGCGGATCTGGCTATTTTGACCGGCGACAGCCGTTGGATTGTGCAGAAAGGCCTGGAGCGGCTGCGAGAACACCCCCGCCCGGCAATTCAGGCGATGCTGGAACTGGCCGGCGCACAGGCGGAACAGCTCAATGAACAGCATATCAGTTTTATGCTGGCGCCGCGCCTGAATGCCCTGGGACGGCTGGATGACGCCAATCCAATTGTGGATTTTTTGACCGCCAGCGAAATTGCCGCAGCGCGCCAGATGGCAGTGCACCTGGAAGGGCTGAACGCCCAACGCCGGCTGCTGTGCGACCAGGTGTTTCGAGCAGCGCAGGCGCAGATTGCCCAAAATCCGGCGGTGCTGGATGAAGCGGTATTGATTCTGGCCCACCCGGAATGGCCTGCCAGCGTGGTGGGGATTGTAGCCAGCCGGCTGGTGGAGTTGTATCAACTGCCCACGCTATTGTTACATGCCCCACCTGGCGAGGCCGCCCGGGGTTCGGCGCGGTCGGTGGAAGGGATCAACATCACGGCGGCGATTGCGGCCAACCAGCATTTGCTGCTGGGGTTTGGGGGGCATCCGATGGCGGCAGGGTTATCATTGGCAGAGGAAAAGCTGCCTGAATTCAGGCGGGCACTGGCACGCACCGTCCGGCAAATGCAGGCAGGAGAACGCCCGGCGGCAGAGATGGCAATTGATGCCTTCCTGCCGCTGACCGACCTCTCGCTGGAGCTCAGCGAGGACATTGCCCGACTGGCGCCATTTGGACCGGGGAACCCGCCCCTGACGCTGGCAACCCGCAACCTGATGCTGCGCTCGTGGAGCTTTATTGGAAGAACGCAGGAGCATCTGCAACTGCTGGTGGAAGATGAGGCCGGGAACACGCGCAAGGTGTTGTGGTGGCAGGGGGCTGGTTCACCGCTGCCCGAAGGGCGCTTTGACCTGGCATACACCCTGCAGGCGTCCAGCTTCAGGGGACAGGTGGCCTTGCAAGTTGAATGGCTGCACGCCCGGCAACTTGAAGGGCCGAGTATCGGCATCACGGCGGCACCAAAACCGCTTGAGATTGTGGACTTGAGAACGGCAGAAAATCCGGCAGAGCAATTGGGCCAATTGGACCCGGGTAATGCGGGAATGTTGTGGGTTGAGGGGGCCGATAAAGCACACCTGCCGGGAGCGGACCGGTATCACCTGACCCCGGCGGAGACACTGGTTGTCTGGAACCTGCCTCCTGGACCGCTGGAACTGCAGATTGCGGTGCAAACAGTGAATCCGCAGCGAGTCATTTTTGTGGGGATAACGCCCCCGGATGGGCAGATCAACGACTTTCTGAAGCGCCTGATGGGGCTGGTTCAATATGCCATCCGGCAGCGGCAAGGCTGGGCCGCGTGGTCTGAACTGGCCGCGGCAATGGCGCAGCGCGAAGTGACCGTGCAGGCAGGGATTAAGTGGCTGGCTTCACAAGGGAAAATTCAGATTGTGGCTACACAACTGGGGCGCGTTCAAATTGAGGCAGGCGGCGCCCCGGCTCTACCCGGCCTGCAGGCCAGCGCGGACAGGGATCTCAAGGCATTGCTGAATGAAACAGCAGCTTTTCGGGCGTATTTGAGAAGAGCTTCTTTAGAAGGTCTGCTTAATAAATAGACCTGGTGGGGCAACGAACGCGATTTTGCCTGATGGCAATCCGGTGATGCCAGCCATTCCCTTTGGCACAGAGTCTATAAAAACCTGGTGTTATTATTATGAAAAGGCAGAACTGGCCCTCCAGGAAGAAGACTGGCGGACTGCTTATGATATGTTTACTGAAGGATTGGGCCAAGGATTCAGCCCCAGCGATGGGATAGAATGGCTGACGCTGGCACAATCGGCCCTGGTGCTTGGAGATGAAGCCGGGCTTACCGCCGCGGCAGAAGGGGTGGAAAGCGACCTGTTTGCCCGCTGGCAAGCCTGCACTGCGATTCACCGGATGGAGGAGGAAGGGTTGTCCATCGATGCGGTAAATCTCACACTCAGTGAGCAGCTATTCTGCCAACCTTAGCGAGGCTAGCTGTTCGATTTGTTGGGCAGCTGCGGGATGAGCCAATCCAGGAAGGCGCGCTTGTTGCGGGTTTGCAGCAGAACGCGGCCGGGGCCGGTCAGGTCTACCACCAGGCCTTCACCTGAAAGCAGCGTGGATTTGATGCCGCCGAGGGTGCGGATTTCATACTTCATGGCACGCTCAAAGGCAACCAGGTGACCGGTATCGATGGTGTAGGTCTGCCCGGCAGCAAGGTCGATAGAATGGATGGCGCCATAGCTGGACAAGATCAGTTCACCGGCACCACTGCAGCGCAGCATAATGAGGCCTTCGCCACCAAAGAAGGTGCGGGCACCGGTCCATTTGGTATCAGTTGTGACTGTTTCGGCGGAGGCGACAAAGGAACCCGACTGAACAAGAAATTCCTGGTTTTGAAGGTTCAGAACGGTGACGTCACCGGGGAGGGTGGGGGCAAGTAGAATTTCATCACCAGCAGCGGCGGCGCGATAGGTGTTGGTGAAAAAGGATTCGCCGCCCAGGGCGGCGCGCGCCAGGGACTGCATCAAACCGCCGCGCATGCGGGTTTCAACCTGAATGCCGCGCGACATGCCCACCATGGCGCCGGGTTCAGCGAGGATGGCTTCACCGGTGTTCAGGCGGACCTGGGCAACGGAATAAGAGGGGCGGTAGAGGATTTCAATTTGCATGGGGGATCTCCTTTGAAGAGCAGCGATATGGCTACGGTGAAATTAGAACTCATCAGACAGAAGTGAAATTTGTCTATTTTTGTGAAACCTATTGTAATCCATCACTTTGATTTTTAGAACAATGATTAGGTACTTGACTTTAGAGTTCGATTGAAAAGAGTACCTTAACAAAAAGTGGAATTGCTGGTAAAAGCATTGTCGACCAAAACCATGCTACTCCAACAATTCCGACAAACAGTATACCAAGCAATGCGAAAACGTGCAGACGCCTTTCTCGATTTGGTGGATGCGCTGACCGCAGCGGATCATATCAACTCACCCGTAGCGTTGAGCGAAGAAACCCCGTTTCGGCGAAAATTCAGCTCGGTCTTCGACACGCTGCAACAGGCTGAGATTGACTTCGACGAGTTACTTCCAGCACTATACGAATTCCAACCGCCAGACAGCGAAAAGATCGCCGGATATGAAGTGTACGGGCTGGACACGACACCGAACGAACGACCAGAAGCAGAAACGCTGGAAGATCGTGGTTCACTGAAAACCCAAAAGGATGAGCCAGCCCGATACGGGCATAAGTATTCCTGGTTGACGCGGTTGGTGAATGAGGGCACTTCCTGGGTCGCACCGGTGGATGTGCAAAGAGTGGCAACCTGTATCAGCGATAGTCAAGCGGGGGGTGTGCAAATTGAGGAACTGGATCGGCGCAATCCCAATCTCAAAGTGATCGTAGCCGACAGCTTATATGCCAATCACCTCTTCCTGTCCATCTTTGTGGCGCTCAAACATGCGTTTGTTCTGGTCAGACTGCGCGGAAACACGGCCTTATGGGGAGAACCCAAGCCGCACCCCAAAGGGACACGCGGCGCTCCAGCGAAACATGGTTCGAAGTTCAAGCTCTCTGCGCCTTCCAGGCCACCTGACCAAAGCGATAACTTGCTGCTAGGAGAACAAAAGGTGACCCTGCAAGCCTGGTATGGCTTACACTTCAAGAAAGTGCCCGGGCTGATTGGTACAGTGCTGAAGGTCGAATTCTTGCGACCCGATGGTACCCTGCGATATAAACGACCGCTGTGGCTGTTTTGGAGTGGGCCTCAAGAGACTTCTTTGCCGGATTTGTGTCGGATGTATCTTTGGCGCTTCGCAATCGAGCATTTCTTCCGATTTAGTAAACAGCGCTTGGGTTTGAATGCCAACCAGTCGACCGACGTAGTTAGCATCGATCAATGGATGTGGCTTTGTGCTCTGGCGTATTGGCAACTACTGCTGATGCGGGATGAGGTAGAATATCTTCGGCCTGCCTGGTATTCCTCAAAGCCAACAGGCGGTACGCCTAGACTGACGCCCGGACTGGTGAAACGGAGCGCTGCCCGAATTCTGGTAAGGTTGGGTACACCGGCCAAGACACCCAGAACCGCTGGAAAAGGAAAAGGTCGCACA
>Ga0209605_1001710_pt1 | contig 23217 bp, 18 predicted proteins | sample AD_UKC035_MetaG_FD_184408 | JGI IMG/M metagenome (GOLD analysis project Ga0209605, IMG submission 184408) | Active sludge microbial communities of municipal wastewater-treating anaerobic digesters from USA - AD_UKC035_MetaG (SPAdes) (version 2) | ecosystem: Engineered > Bioreactor > Anaerobic >...
CGCGTCGAGCAGTCCCACCAGGCAGGCGGCCAGCAGCGCGGCTTCTTCGGGGCCATGGCGGCGGGCGTGCTCGAAGAGCTCCTCGAACTGGTCGACCAGGATGCAGACTTGGTTGCGCGGCCCGCAGCCGAGCAGCTCGGCGAGCGCCGTGGGGGCCTCGCGGCCGAAGTTGAGCGCGCGCCGGAAGGCGATGGTGCGCGCCTCGAGTGCGTCGGCGTCGCCCTCGCCGGGCGTGTCGAGCGCGGCGAGCGCGTGTGCGAGGTTCCACAGCGGCGCCGCGCGCGGCAATGCCGTGCAGGTGCGCCAGCGCACGCCGCCGCGCGCACTCTCCTGCTCCAGCCGCGGCAGCACGCCGGCGCGCACCAGCGAACTCTTGCCGCAGCCCGAGTCGCCATGCACCACGAGCAGCCGGAGGCCGAGCAGGCGCTCGACGATCTCGTCGGTCATGCGCTCGCGCCCGAAGAAGATCGGCCATTCGTGCTGCTCGAAGGGGCGCAGGCCGGGATAGGGCCGGGGCGGCAGGCGGATCGCAAAGACCGCGTCGAAGGTGTCTTCGGCGGTTGCGGGTGCGGACGCGTCCGGCTTCATGGCGCCCCCCCGGCCTGCACGCCCTTGCCGCCCAGCCAGTCGCGCACCGCGACCGGCCAGTCTTCATCGGTGCCATCGATCCAGTCCGCCTGCACGATGCGCGCGGTGGCGCGGCGCACGCTGGTGGCGATGGCGGCGCCGGCGGTGTCGAGCAGGCCGCAGGGCAGCAGTCGGTGCGAGCGTGCGCGCGCCGACTGGCGGTCGTGCTTGCCCACCACCACGAGGTCGGCGTCGAGGGCGCGCCCGTCGTCGGTGCCGAGCAGCAGCAGGGCGTCGCAGCCGCTCAGGGTCTCGACCCGGCGCTCGCGCACCTCCTGCAGGCGTGCCGGATCGCTTTCGACCCGGTCGGGTTCGCCCGGCACCACCGCGAAGCCCTTGTCGACCAGCTTGAGCGCCGCAGCCTCCCAGGCCTCGGCATGGTCGCTGCGGCCGTGCAGGTAGAGCGTCTGGCCGCCGTCGCGGACCAGGCGCTCGGCCTCCTCGCGCTGGCGGCGCAACTCCTCGGCACGCGCGCGCATCGTCTCGAGCTTGGGGTAGAGCCGGCCGACCATGTCGAGCAGGGCCCTGCGGAACTCGCTGCCGAAGGCGCCGGGCAGGTCGGTCCAGCCCAGCGGCCGCGGCGGCACGCCGGCGGGCGGGTAGAAGCCGAAGCCGACCAGCGGCTCGCCGCGCGCGTCGCACAGGGCGGCCGGCCAAGGCGTGTCGGTGGGCCAGATGCGCACCACCGCGATGCGCTCCTCGTGCGGCAGGCCGAGCGCAACCTGACGCTCCAGCCACCAGTCGCGCTCGTCCGCGCACCACTTCGAGGCGAGGTAGTCGGGCGACATCAACACCACCAGCAGCGCAGCGCCGGCGATCTGCTCCTGCAGCTGGGCGGTGAGCGGCGCCATCGGATCGAGGCTCTGCTCCGGGCGGTGGTCCTGGTCGCGGAACACGCTCAGGCTGGTGCGGAAGCGCCGATCGGCGCGCAGCTCGCGCTCGAGCTCGTGCGTGAAGGCGGCCGACCATGGCTTGAGATAGGCACCACCGCTGCCGTCGTCGCCGTGGCTGTAGCTCACGAACAGGTCGTGGCGGAAGGGCTCTCCGACGTAGGACATGAAAACTTCCTCGCTTGGGCGGACGAGTCGCTGCGCTCCACCCGCCCTGAGGGGGCCGCGGGCAGGCGAACTCCGCTTTCCTTATAGTCCACCAGCGCGGGGCGGGCCAGCGGCGCCGCGGCCGCGGTCTTCAGTCGCGCCGGCCGGAGGCGAGCCGCTCGATCATCGCGCGCACGCTGCGGATCTGGATGCCGTCGCGGGTGGCATAGTCGGCGTCGGTGAAGCCCCACCAGTCCCAGCAGCCGTTGGGATTCTTCCACGGAATCGACACCGCCTGCGGGAACAGCACCACCAGGCGGTTGGTGTCGGCCCAGCGGTCGTAGCCGGTGTTGCGCACGAAGGTGGTGCCGTTGTACAGCCCTCCGCCGGGCGGGCGGCGCAGCGGCAGGAAGCTCTGCCCCTGCTTGCAGCCGTGGAAGACCACGTGCAGCCGGCAGCGCTCGCCGGCGGCGCAGGCGGGCGGAATGTACACCCAGCCGGTCTTGTCGAGGCCGGTGCCCCACAGGTAGCTGAAGATGCCGGTCTCGGGGATGTAGCCGCGCTGGTCGAACTCGGCGAAGCGGCCGGCCGGAGTGGGCGTGGTGCGCGGCGGGGCGACGGCCGGGCCGTAGATCCAGTCGAGGATCGCATGCGCGGCCTCGAAGCCGCACTTGCCGATGTAGGGCTCGTCGGTCACGCCGCAGGCGCGGCCGTAGGCGGTGGTGGGCATGGTGTGACCGGCAGCGTCGAGCGTCACCGGCTTCAGCGCGCTCGCGGGCAGGCCGAAGGCGTCGTAGTAGCCGTGCAGCTGGCGGGTGATGGAGGCGGGTACCAGGGTGTCCTTCCCGCCCACCACGGTCACCACGCGCTGGCGGGCGATCTGCGCGGGGTCGTCGATACGGCCTTCGGCATGGAAGGCGCGCGTGGCCGCGACCAGCTCGGGCACCGCCGCGCTGGCGTCGGCGACCTTGCACGACAGCGTCGGCTCGCCGGTGCAGGAGCATTCGGTGGTGGCCTTCATCACGCTGTCCTGCGCGCAGTAGTAAGGCCCGCCGGCAACCACCCCGGCACCGCGAATGATGCCGGAGTGCGCGACCTGCATCTGCACCGACATGAAGCCGCCCGACGAGATGCCCGAGACCGAGGTGTCCTCGATGTCGATGTTCAGTGCCGGCAACGGCCCGGGCGGCGCGGCGAGGGCCCCGCCGGCCAGGACTGCGGAGATGAGGAGGACCGCGGCGCGGGCGAGCGGCGGCAGGGTGGGCGCGAACTGCTTCATGATTGGCCTCCGGCAGGAAATGCGGGCATGTCTTCACGACCAGCATAGTGCAGTGCGGCCGGTCCGCGGGTGGGGCGCGCCGGCTATGCGATAATCCGCGGTCCTCGCAGCGTCTTCCACCATGTTCTTCTCCCACTTCCTCGCACCGCAGGCCCTGCCCCCGCGATCGGTGATCGTGCCCGCCCTTGCCTTTCGTCGAGGCAGCGCGTGACGCCGCTGCATCCCCTCCCGCCTCGCCCCGGCACGCTGGGCGTGTGGTGGGCGGCGATCCGGCCGCGCACGCTGGGCATGGCGCTCGCCCCGGTCATGCTGGGCACCGCGCTCGCCGTCGCCGACGGCGTCGAGCTGGCGTGGGCGGTGCTGCTCGCCACCGCGGCCTGCGCGCTGCTGATCCAGATCGGCACCAACCTCTACAACGACGCGGTCGACTTCGAGCGCGGCACCGATCGGCCCGAGCGCCTCGGGCCGCTGCGGGTCACGCTGGCCGGCTGGGCGAGCGCCGCCGAGGTCAAGCGCGGCGCCCTGCTCTGCCTGCTGCTTGCGCTGCTGCTCGGCGCCTGGCTGTGCGTGGTCGGCGGCGGCCTGATCCTGGCGATCGGGCTGGCCTCGCTGGTGGCGGGCTGGGCGTATTCGGGCGGGCCGCGGCCGATCTCGCACTCGCCGCTCGGCGAGCTCTTCGTGCTGCTCTTCTTCGGCGTGTTCGCGGTGCTCGGCAGCCACTGGCTGCAGTCGCGCGCGGTCGGCCACCTCGACCTGCTCGCCGGCCTGGCGGTGGGCGCGCCCGCCGCCGCCGTGCTGCTGGTCAACAACTATCGCGACCTCGCCGGCGACCTGCGCGCCGGGCGCCGCACGCTCGCCGCAGTGCTCGGCGCGCCGCGCGCGCGCCGCGCCTTCGCGCTGCTGGTGCTGCTGCCCATCCCGGCGCTCGTCCTGATGGCCGCGAGCGGCGTGCCGGGGGCGATCCTCGGCCTCGTCGGCGCGCCCGCGCTGGCGCCGCTGGTTTGGCGCTTCGGCCGCGCCGAGGGCGGGCCGGCGCTCAATGCCCTGCTGGTCGACACCGCGCGTGCCGGCACACGCACCGGCCTGCTCGCCGCGGCAGGGATCGTCTTCGTCTCCTTCCTCTAGGTCGCCTCGATGAACATCGATGTCCTGTTGCCCGCCGCCCTCGCCTTCATCATGTTCTCGGTCGGACTGGCGCTGCAGGGTGCGGACTTCCGCCGCGTGTTCGTGCGCCCGCGTGCGCTGCTGATCGGCCTCGTCGGCCAGCTCGTGCTGGTGCCGCTGGCCGCCCTCGCGGTGGTGCTGGCCTTCGACCTGCCGCCGCTGCTCGGCATGGGGCTGATGGTGCTGGCGGCCTGCCCGGGCGGGGCGAGCTCGGGCTTCCTGACCCACCTCGCGCGCGCCAACGCGGCGCTGTCGCTGAGCCTCACCGTGATCAGCAGCCTGGCCGCGCTGCTCACCTTCCCGCTGCTGGTCAAGGCGGTGCTCGCCGCCTTCGGCGAGGGCGTCTTCGGCGCGGATGGCGGCGTGCTGGCCGAGCTGCCGGTCGGCCGCCTGATCGGCAGCGTGCTGGTGGTGACCACGCTGCCGATCGTCGCCGGGATGCTGCTGCGGCTCCGCGCGCCCGCCTTCACCGCACGCGCCGAGCCGGCCATCGCCCGGGTCGCCACGCTGTTCTTCGCCGCCATCGTGGTCGCCACCTTCGTGTCGCACCAGCACACCATCCTCGCCAACCTGCTGTCGGTAGGGCCGGCGACCCTGGTGCTCAACTTCGCGGTCATGGGCCTGGGCTACGGCCTGGTGATGCTGGCCGGCGCCGAGCGCAGGGACGCGGTCGCGGTGGCGATGGAGTGCGGCCTGCAGAACGCCGGGCTGGCGATCTTCGTCGCCATCGTGCTGCTGCGCCAGCCCGAGCTCGCGGTCGGCGCCGTCGTGTATGCGCTGACGATGAACTTCGGCGCGCTCGGCCTGGTGTTCGTCGCGCGCCGGCGGGAGACCGCGGGCGTGCTGGCCGCCCATGGCAAATGAGCACCGCGGTCCGCCGGCCGACCTGCCTTCCTGCCCAGCCATGTGGCCGGGCCATCCTGTTCACTGGAGATCCGTCATGAAACTGCTGCAACCCGCCGCCCGCATCCTGGCCCTGCTCGCCCTCGCCGGTACGGCGCAGGCCGCGCAACCGCCCTGCACCGACGCGGACTTCGAGAAGTTCTCGCTCTACGACGCCGCGGCGATGAACACCCGCATCCCCGCGCAGGAGCTGCGCCGTGTGTTCAGCGAGCAGTTCGGCCTCGAGGTGGGCGCGCTCAACCACCTGCATGCGCGCTGCAACTACGCGCTGTCGGCGCGCTTCACCACCCAGGAGGAGTGGAACGTGTTCTATCGCGAGTCGCTCGGCAAGCTCAAGGATTTCTGCCGCAAGGACGGCACGCCGCCGTATTGCGAAGAGGCGATGCGTGCCGAAGGGCCGCGCTGAGCGATGTCCGGCGCGCAGCGTCCGACGATCGACAGGCCGTCCGCGCGCGCGTCTTGAAGGCTCCGGCCGATGGGCTATGTTGAAATCGGACCCGGGTGGTGGAGGCGGGCCTGACTTCGGGTGCCGGAGCGGAGCGTGATCCGGCGTGGCACCCGGCCCTGCCGTCGGCATGGCGGCAACCCTGCAGTTCGGGAGGCTGCGATGACAATACGCAGCGATATCGTTTACGTCGCGCGGTGGTGGGCCTCGCCCGGCGAATACAAGCCCTGGCCGGAAGAGCTCGTCTTCTTCTTCGAAGAGGCCGGTACGGAGATCGTGCCGACCCTGGCGGAGGCGAAGAAGACGCTGGCCACGCTCGGCAGCGGCGCCTTCGTCGGCGGCGGGATTCGGCACTGGTGCGGCATCTTCGCCTGCCACGTGCTCCATTACGCGGGCGTTGACGTGAGCTGGACCCTGTATGGCGGCAGGATGAAGGGTAACAGCGGCTATCAGATCCAGTACGTCCCCGGGGACCGCAACATCCGCCCGGGCGACGTCGCCGTGGTGCCGAAGGCGCACCATCACTTCGTGGTCACCGCAATCGATTACGACAACAACCAGCTCGAGTCGGTCGATGGCAACACGACCGGGCAGTACATCCGCCAGCGCGACAAGAAGATCCGCTATTCGTGGAAGGACGGTCCGGACTACGCCTCGAGGAACATCTACGGCTATTACCGGGTTCTGGTTTGAGGAACCTTGTCGTCGCAGCGCGGAGGGCAGGCGAGATCGAGGGTGCGTGGGCGAGGAGGATTCGTTCAACATCATTCTTGCTCCGAATGGTCATGCGCGTGGCCCGTGCCACATCCTTTACCGATGCCTCCTGTCTTTCGCCAGCGCGTCGCACCCCCGCTGCGACATTGTTGATGCTGTTCGGTCTTGCGTTGTTCGTGGCGCTCGCCTGGTCCAGCCAGGCCAGCCTGCGCGAGCTCGAGGCCGTCACCGATGCGCGCTCGCGCTCGCGCAGCGGCCTGCTGCTCGCCGCCGAGGTGATGTCGGCGCTGAAGGACGTCGAGACCGGCCAGCGCGGCTACGTGCTGACCGGCGACGAGCACTATCTCGACCCCGTCGAGATCGGCATGCGCAGGCTGGACGACACCTTCGAGGCGCTGCGCGCGATGCTCGCCGACCGGCCGCAGGCCCGCCTCGACACCCTGTGGACCCTGATCGACCACCGCGTCGCGCTCGCCGAGCGCAACATCGCCGATCGCCGTGCCTACGCCGACGAGGACTCGCCGTGGAGGCGGCGCCTCGAAGAGGGCCGCGACACGATGGATCGGATCCGCGTGCGCTTCGCCGCCATCGAGGTCATGCTGCGCGCCGAGATCGAGGCGCGCGATCGCAGCGTCGACGCGCTGCGGACGCGTGCGTCGGTCTTCAATTTCCTGCTTCCCTTGAGCGGCGTTGCGCTGATCCTTGCCGCCTGGAGCCTGCTGCAGCGCGAGCGGCGGCGTCGCATTGACGCGGAGGTGGTGCCGATTGCCGCGAACGCCCGCCTCGAGGACGCCGTCGCCCGACGCACCGCCGAGCTGCAGCAGGCGCTCGGCGAGATCGAGGCCTTCGCGCACGGCCTCGACCGCAGCATCGAGGACGAGCGCAGGCGGCTGGCGCGCGAGGTGCATGATCAGCTCGGGCAGCTGCTCACCGCGCTCAAGATGATGGTGCATCGTGCGCTGCAGGGGGCGCCCGGGCGGGAGCAGGACTGGCCGCAGATCGAGGCCGTGCTCGGCGAGGGCATCGCCACGGTGCGGCGGATCTCGGCAGCGCTGCGCCCGCCCCTGCTCGACGACCTCGGCCTGGAGGCGGCGCTCGGCCTCGCCTGCCGTCAGTTCGCCGAGCGCACGGGCGTGAGCTGCGAAGCCACGCTCGCGGATGCCGGGCGCTTGAGCGCGAACCAGGCCAACCAGCTCTACCGCATTGCCCAGGAGGCGCTCACCAACGTGGCCCGCCACGCGCAGGCGGGCCGGGTGCGGGTCGACGGGGAGGCGGTGGAGGGCGAGTACCGCCTGGCGGTCGAGGACGATGGGGTCGGCATGGCGCCGCAGGCGCGTTCCTCGCTCGGGCTGCTGAGCATGCGCGAACGCGCCGCGCTGGCCGGCGGCGAGCTGCGCATCGGTGCGGGCGCCGCGGGCGGGGTGAGGATCGAGGCGAGGGTACCGCTGGGCGCGGCCGGGGAGGACGGAGGATGAAGCTGCTGATCGTCGACGACCATCCGGTGATGCGCTTCGGCGTGCGCCAGCTCGTGACGCAGCGCTGGCCCGACGCCGCGATCGGTGAAGCCTCCTGCCTGGCGCAGGCGCTCGAGCAGGTGCGCGCGGCGGAGTGGGAGCTCGCCGTGTTCGACCTGTCGATGCCCGACACCAGCGGGCTGGAGGGCCTCGTGCGGCTGCACCGCGCCGCGCCGCGCACCCGGCTGCTGGTGCTGAGCATGCACGACGAGGTGGCCTATGCGGCGCGTGCGCTGCAGCTCGGCGCCGCCGGCTACCTGACCAAGGAGCACGCGACCACCGAGCTGGTGGCCGCGATCGAGCGCGTGCGCGGCGGCCAGCGCTACATCAGCTCCGACCTCGCCGCCCGCCTCGCCGACCTGCTCTCGGGCGAGGCGCCGGCGCGCGCGCCGCACGAGACGCTGTCGGCGCAGGAATACCGCGTGCTGCTGCTGATCGCCGCCGGCCGCAGCGCCAGCGAGATCGCCGAGGCCATGCACCTGTCGGTGAAGACGGTCGGCACCTACCGCAGCCGCATCATCGACAAGACCGGGCTCGCCAACACGGCGGAGATGGCGCGCTACTGTTCCGAGCACGGACTGGTGGATCGGGGCGGCTGAGGGCGAGGGCAGGAGGTGTCGCGGGCGAAAGCCGGCGGCGGGGCGGCGGCGCCGCTGCGCCAAGCACGCGGGTTCCTGTGTAGGTCATCGCCCTACATCATGATCGGCGGGCCGCCGACCCCTGCATCGGCGAGGTGCCGCTGTGGGGGCGGGGTGCGGGAGCGGAACATGGGTGACGTTGGATCTACCCGTGGAACCGCCATCATGCGCATCGTCATCGTCGAAGACTCCCCGCTCCTGCGGGACAACCTGGTCCGGCTGCTTGCCGCCCATCCCGAGCTGTGCGTGGTCGGCAGCGCCGCCGGCGAGGACGACGCCTTTGCGCTGATCGAGGCGCAGCGCCCCGACACCGTGCTGCTCGATCTCTCTCTTTCCGAGGGCAGCGGGATCGGCCTGCTGCGCCGGGTGCGCGCCACCCCAGGCCTCGCGCCGCGCGTGGTGGTGCTGAGCAGCCGCTCCGCCGATCCCTGGGAGGCGGTGTGCCGGGAGGCGGGCGCCGATGTCTTCCTCGACAAGGCCGAGGACACCAAGGTGCTGCTCGCCCAGCTGGCGAGCTGGATGCCGCCGCTGCCGCTCGACGAGCCGCGCCGCTGCCGCCGGCTGCGGCAGCTGCAGGTGCTCGACACCCGGCCCGAACCCGCGCTGGATGCGATCGCCCGCCTCGCCGCGCGCATCGCCGAGGCGCCGGTAGGGGTGATCAGCCTGGTGGACAGCCACCGCCAGTGGTTCAAGGCCCGCGTGGGCACCGAAATGCAGACGACCTCGCGCACGGTGAGCCTCTGCGCGCATGCGCTGGTGGGCGAGGGCCTCTTCGAGGTCGAGGACGCCACCGCCGACCCACGCTTCGCCGACAACCCGCTGGTGCGCGGCGAGCCGGGGGTGCGCTTCTATGCCGGCATGCCGCTGGTGATGCCGGGCGGCGAGGCGGTGGGGACGCTGTGCGTGCTCGACACCCGGCCGCGCCGTCTCGGCGCGACCGCGCGCGAGGCGCTCGCGGTGCTGGCGCGCAGCGTCACCGACGAGCTCGAGCTGCGCCAGCGCGTGGGCGAGCTCGAGGAGGAGGTCGCCCGCCGCCACGAGGCCGAGGCGCGCATCATGCAGCTCGCCACCCGCGACGCGCTCACCGGGCTGCCCAACCGCGCCGCGTTGATGGACCGCCTGCACCAGGGTGTGCGCAGCGCACAGCGCAGCGGCAACCTGCTCGGCGTCCTGTTCCTCGATCTCGACCGCTTCAAGTGGATCAACGACACCCTCGGCCACGACCTCGGCGACGCCCTGCTGCAGGAGATGGCGCTGCGCCTGAGCCGGGCGGTGCGCGAGTCCGACACCGTGGCCCGCCTCGGCGGCGACGAGTTCGCGATCGTGCTCGGAGACCTCTGGCAGGTCGCGGACGCGGAGGCGGTGGCGGCCAAGGTCGTGGACATCGTGACCCGGCCGCTGGAGGTGCGCGGGCATGCCCTGCGCGTGGGTGGCAGCGTGGGCGTGGCGGTCTATCCCTTCCAGGCGCACGACGAGGAGTCGCTGCTGCGCCATGCCGACCTGGCGATGTACCACGCCAAGGAGTCGGGCGGGAACCGCCACCAGCTCTTCTCCGAGCACATGAACGCGCGCGCGGTCGAGCGCATGACCGTGGAGTCGGAGCTGCGTGCCGCGATCGCGGCCGGCCAGCTCGAGCTGCACTACCAGCCGCAGCTGTGCCTGGAGGACCGCAGCCTCGCCGGCATGGAGGCGCTGGTGCGCTGGCGCCATCCGCGCCTCGGCCTGCTCGCGCCCGGCCGCTTCGTGCCGCTCGCGGAGGACTGCGGGCTGATCTGGGAGCTCGGCCTGGCGGTGATGGAGCTCGCCGTGGCGCAGCTCGCGGCCTGGGATCGTGCCGGGCTGCAGGTGCCGCGCATCGCGGTGAATGTGTCGCCGGCGCAGCTGCGTCCCGAGCTCGTCGAACGCATCGTGGAGATCCTCGAGCGCCACGGGGTCGACGCCTGCCGGCTGGAGGTCGAGCTCACCGAGAGCGCGCTCACCGCCGACGGTCCGGCCGCCAACGGCCTGCTGCAGGCGCTGCGCCGCATGGGCGCCTCGATCGCGATCGACGACTTCGGCGTGGGCTATTCCTCGCTGACCCTGCTGCGCCGGCTGCCGATCTCGGCGCTCAAGATCGACCGCAGCTTCGTCGCCGAGCTCGCCACCAATCACCAGGACGCGGCCATCGTCGAGGCCATCCTGCGCATGGCGCACAGCGTGGGACTGCGCACGGTGGCCGAAGGGGTGGAGCATGACGGGCAGGATGCGGTCCTCGGCGACCTCGGCTGCCAGGAGGGCCAGGGCTATCTGTTTGCGCGTCCGCTCGACGTCGCGGCGGCGACGGTCTGGCTTGCCGCGAACGCGGCGGGCAGACGAGCGGCGATGACTTTCGACGAGACCGGTGAGGCGATGCGACTGCAGGCTGGCGCCTGAACGCGGCGACGTCGAAGGCGCCGCTGCGGACGGCTGCGCGGGCTGCGGAGCGGCCGGCGCGCGCGGCCGCGGAGAGACCTCAATGCGCGACCGGCAGGCCGAGGATCGGCTTCGCGGCAGCCGCAGGGGCCGCGATCGCGGCCGTTGCAGCAGCGTGCAGCAGGGCGGCCTGCTCGGCGAGGGTGAAGTTGCCGTAGCGCGAGTCGTGGGTGATCTCGTCGCCGACCCAGTGCGGCAGGCAGAGCGGGGTTTGCTCGTGCGGCAGCTCGACCTCGGCGACCACCAGGCCGGCGTGCTGGCCCTGGAAGACGTCGACCTCGAAGACGTGGTGGGCGTGATCGACCAGGTAGCGGGTCTTGCGCACCACCCGCCCGGCGCAATGCTGCGCGATCATCTGGCGGGCGTCGCCGACCGGAATGGGGTATTCGAACTCGTCGCGGCTGAAGCCCTGCTTGGGCGACTTCAGCGTCAGGTAGGCACGCTCGCCGCGAATACGCACCCGCGTCGACATCGAGCCGATCTCCTTGGCGAGATAGCCCTGGATGATGTGCTCGCCCCTGCGTCCGTCGAGGATCCGCACGTCGCGGACCAGGAACCTGCGCTCGATCTCTCGCGCCATGGCTGGAAACCCTGTTGCAGAAGGTCCGAATTGTAGCAAAGGATTTCGCCGCGGTTGTTGCGACGCAATATTTCTCCGCTCATCCTTTGCCCGAATGCCTTCGCGGCGTGCCATGGAGCCACGGCGGACGGCCGATTGGCTAGACTGTCGGGCATCACCACCACGGGATGGACCATGAGCGCACCCACGCTGATCGCACTGATCTCCCAGAAAGGCGGTTCGGGCAAGACCACGGTCGCCATGCAGCTCGCCGCCGGCCTCGCCCTCGAAGGCTACCGCGTGGCACTGGCCGACCTCGATCCGCAGGAGAGCGCCTCGCGCTGGGCCGAGTCCGCGCCCGCCGAGGCGCCTTTCCCGGCCCAGGTGGTGCGCCTCGCCGGCAGCGCCGACAGGATGGCCAAGACCCTGCGCCCGGTCGCCAACAAGGTGGACGTGGTGGTCATGGACTGCCCGCCCTCGATCGAGCACGCACATACGATGAGCGCGCTCGAGCTCTGCGACATCGCGCTGGTGCCGGTGGTGCCGGGACCGACCGACCTGTGGGCGACGCGCGGCATCGAGCGCTTGATCCTCGAGCGCAAGCGCAGCCGCCCCGGCCTGCGCGGTGCCTTGCTGCCCAACCGCGTGACGCGCACCGCGCTGTCGGCCGACGTGCTCGATGTGCTGCGCGATTTCACCCTGCCGGTGCTCGACGCCGCGCTGTCGCAGCGCAGCGCCTACGCGCTGAGCGCGGTGCGCGGGACCTCGGTGTTCGGCCTCGGGCGGGCTGCCGCGCCGGCGCAGGAGGAGGTGGCGCGCCTGGTCGCCGCGGTGGTCGGGCTCATCGAGGATTGAAGATGGGCAGCATCCTCGCCGGGCTGAAGCCGGCGCTGTGCTCGCAGTCGCGGCCGTGCCCGTCGGAGTGCGGCCTTCGCGGCCGGTGCCGCTCCCGCATGAGCCCTCGTTCAGTGTCCGTGCCCGAGCAGCCTTAGCCAGTAGCGCAGGCCGGCGGGCCAGGCGTCCGCGGCTGCGCGCAGCAGGTCGGCGGTGGAGACGTGGGTGGAGAAGGCGCGCGAGTCGGCCGGGGCGAGCAGGCGTGCGGGCCACTCGGCGGTGAAGCGCTGCAGACCGAGGCCGAGCAGCGGCAGGTCGGTGTCGTGGCCGCCGCCGAGGTCGCCGAGCACGCCGGCGAGCGATAGCCAGCTCTTGCGGAACACCGCCAGCTGCTCGCCGAAGCCGCTCGCGCCCTGCAGCGCGAGCGCGTCGAGCAGGCCGACCAGCCAGTCGAAGCCGAGCGGGCGGCCGCTGCGCACCAGGGTGTCGAGCGCGCGCTCGACGGTGGCGCCGATCGCCGTGCTGCGGCTGTCGCGCAGGCCCAGCCCGGCGAGGCCGGCCGTGATGCGCGACGGATCGAGGGCGAGGGCGGCGAGGGCGACTTCGACCAGCGCCTCGCGCTCGGCCTTGCTCAGGCGCGCGACGAGGCTCCAGTCGAGCACGGCCACGCGGCCGTCGGGAGCGAGCAGCAGGTTGCCGCCGTGCAGGTCGCCGTGAAAGGGCGAGTCCTCGCTGCACGACCAGAAGGGGCGCGCGAGCAGGCCGCCGACGAGCGCGCGGCCGAGGCGGCGGGACTCGTGCGTCGACAGCGCGGCGTCGCTGAGCTTGGGGCCGTCGATGCGCTCCATCGCGGTCAGCGCAGGCGTGCACCAGGGCAGCAGCGTGGGGACGAAGACGTCGGCATCGTCGACGAGCAGCGCCGCCGCGGCGCGCAGGTTGGCCTGTTCGCGGTCGAGGCGGATCTCCTGCACGAGCAGGCGGCCGGCGGCGGCGAGGTGGCTGCGGTAGTCGATGGCGGGCAGGCCGAGCTCCGCGCCCCGGCCCTCGAGGAAGTCGCCGAGCGCGGGCAGGATGGCGAGCTCTTCGCCCAGCCGGTCGGCGATGCCGGGCTTGAGCGCCTTGAGCACGCCCTCGTGGCTGCGTCCGCCCTGCCGCCATGAGAAGGGCAGCACCACCGCGACGCTGCCCTCGGCGAGGGCGCGGTCGGCCAGGTGCAGGCCGTGGTCGGCCCCCAGCTCGGCCGCGATCTGCCGGTGAAGGGTATCGGCCTCCACATTCGCGGGCAGGGATTCGAGTGCCTGCAGGTGGCGGCGGAGTTCGGCGTCGAGGCCGGGCTGGCGTGCGACCACCTGGCCGAGCTTGTGCAGCGTGGGGCAGTGCGCGAGCAGCGCGGTGGCGCGCGCGGCCGCAGAGGCGCTCTCGGCGAGCGCGAGCTGTTCTGTGACGATCGCGCCGAGGCGGGTTTCAGGCAGGCGCCCGAGGAAGAAGGCCATGCCTTCGGCGAGCAGCGGGCGCCAGGCGGCGAGGGGCTCGGGCAGCAGGGCATCGAGGCCGAGCGATTCGAACAGCTCGGTGGCGAGGTCGGGATCCATGGGTGGGGAGCTTCCGGAGATGCCGGGATCAGCGCTAGCGGGCGGCGGCCTTGCGCTTCGCGGACTTCTTCTTGCCGGCCTTGCCCTTCTCATCCCCCTTGCCGGCGGTGCGCTTCAGAGGCGGCAGCGCGTCGAGCAGCGCGACCGCATCGGCATGGCCGAGGGCCGTGAGTGCGGCGAGGCCGGCGCGCACCAGCTCGGACTTGCGCGCCGGCCGGCCGGCGGCTTTCATGGCGCTGCGCAAGGCATCGAGGCGGTGCAGGTCGCTCGCAGCCAGCGTGAAGGATGCGCGCTGGCGCTTCTCCGTCTTGGGCTTGGAGGGCTTTGCGGCTTGGGTGGCGGTCCCGCTGCGCGGGCGGGGCTCCGCAGGGATGGAGGAGGCTGCCCTGGCGGGGGGCGCAGCGGGCGCGGAAGCGGCTGCCGTAGCGACGCGCGCGATGCCAGGTGCCACCGTTTTCGCCGGCGTCCTGCCTTGCGGCGGCGCACGGCGGGCGCGCGGCTTGCGCTCGGGTGCCGCGACCGGAGCGTCGGGCGGAGTCTTTGCCGCGGGGGACTCCGCCTCGGGGAGGCGCTCGTCGAGCGCGGCATCTTCCTGTTTCAGGCTGGCGCGCAGGGCGCTGCGGGTCTTGGTGTTCATGATCCTCGCCTCGGGGTTTCAGCGTGAGGCCTCATTGTTGGTGTGCCGTCGCGCGCACGCAAGACGCGCGGGTGCGCGACGCCCGTCCCGTCCCTGCTACTGGCCCATGCGGCGTGCGTCCGGGCTGGTGCCGAACCAGCGCGCGATCGCCGTCTCGGCCGCGCGGTCGAGGATCATCTGCTCGCGCAGGCAGAGCGAGCGCACGTTGTTCGCCGTCTTGGTGGCGAGCGTCGCCGCGCGGTCCTGGCCTTCGCCGAAGGCGTGGCCGCGCATCAGCAGGCCGCGCAGGATCCAGTTGACGTCGAGCCGGCTGCCGCCGTGGCCGGCCTCGCGCAGGCGGTCGCGCACGCGCTTGCCGGTCTCCTTGAGGTCGAAGGGATGGCGGCCGGCGTCGTCCTCGATGATCGAGAACAGCGCGCGATACTCGACCGGGCCGAGCAGCGGGACCCCGGAGACCTCGTGGATCTGCATGGCGAGCGGCAGGATGTCCTGGTCCTCGCCCCAGTCGGGGGTGGCGCTGCCGTCCTGCATGCCGGTGCCGGCGCGGGCGGGATCGAAGACGAAGCCGCCGCTGTTGCTCCAGTCGAAGCGCAGCGGCGCGAGCTCGAGGCTGTCGACGAACTTGCGGAAGCTGCCCTTGCCGTTCCAGTCGGCGGCGAGGGCGGGGTGGCGCGTCGTGATCAGGCTCGCCAGGCGGCTGCAGGGCACGGGCGCGGTCGCGCGCGCGACCTCGGCGCGCATGGTGGCGACGACCTCGGCGACGGCGCGGTCGAGGGCGGCGGAGTCGATGGGGTCGATGGGGGGTGCGTCCGGCATCACCTGCGCGGCGCGTGCGCTCGCCACGGCCGACGGGCCGTCCACGTCCGCGTTGTCGGCGGCGGTGGCGGGCGCCTCGTCCTCGTCGCGGAAGCCGAGGGCGTTACGGACGAACTCGTCGGGGTCGATCAGCAGGTCGGCCGAGGCGCGATAGGCCGCCGACGGAAAGCCGATCGCCAGCACCGTCGTGCGCCGATCCCAGCGGCGCAGCTTGCGCAGCACCGGGGTGAAGTCGGCGTCGGCCGAGAACACGATGAACTCGTCGTAGCGGGCCTCGTGCTGCAGCAGGTCGATGATGTCGAGCACCATGTGGATGTCGGTGCTGGTCTTGCCCTCGCTCGTCAGCGCCGGGCAGTCGATGATCTCGAAGCCGGCGAGGTTGAAGGACGGGCGGAAGCGCTGGTAGGCCTGCGGGTTGAGGTAGCAGCGCCGCACCAGCAGCCGGCGGCGCGCGCCGGCGGGGGCGTGGTCGGGCAGCTCGAGCTCGCCGATCACCCAGTTGACCCACTCCAGGGGCTGGCGGGCGAAGCGGTCGGCGATGGCCGGGTCGAGCTTGCGCAGGCCGGAATAGACGTTGTCGAAGTCGACGAAGAGGGCGCTTTTCAAGATGTCTCGCGGAGAGAGGGTGGTCAGGGACGAGTCGTGGCCGGGCCGTGGGGGCGGGCGTCGTGTGGTGGCATTTCCGGGGATGTGTGATTCAGTCGAAACAAGCACTTGCGTGCTGAACTGTCGAACCTGCAGACGGGAAGCGCTCAGTTATGGGAGGAGACTCTCCGGCCACAGGAAGTACGGTCCGTACTTGGGACTCATGCGAAACTCGCCGCCCGCCGCCTTCCCCTTGGCGGGGTGACTCTGACGAGCGGCGAGCTCACACGGGTTTCCGTCTTGACGATGGCCGCGGATCATGGAAATCGGATAAGGCGCACCAAGAAACGGACTCACACTGCTTCCCGCAGGAGTTCGTCTTCGCAACGCCGGATGGCTGCGATGAGATTACGAAAGCTCGCGGAGCGGGCATTGTCGAGTTGCAGGTGTTTGCCGATTGCCCGAGACCCCGCGACCTTTTCATAACGATTGCGTGTCAAGGTTTTCAACTCTCGGCTGGGGCTGCCGAGTCCGTCCGGGGATCGGAACTTCCTGCTGTTCTGATGCCGAGTCAATCCGTCGATCTCGAGGGCTCGTTCGACAGCCTGCAGATCGGCCAGATAGAAAGCCTCGAGCTCTCGGCATGCAATGCGAACCAGGCATCGCGCAAACTTGCCGGACTTATCGCACAGATCGAGCAAACCTTGCTTCACCGCGGTGCAGTCGGGGTGACTGTCCTGATCGCGCAGTACGATGAAGCGGGCGCGTTCGTTCTGGTACGCACGAATCCGGCGAGTCAGTTGTTTCTCCAGATCCTGCTTGCCTTCGAACGGGATGCAGCGGAAAAGGGTGTCTTGCTTCAGCATCCGGGGGAGCAGGGATTCCAGCATGGCCTTGGCCGACGGCTCTTCCAGCAGAAACACGAGTTCCCTCATCGCGGATCGACCCCGTCGAAGAAGCCCTGCTTCCACAGGTAGCCGAGTTGATCACCTTCAGCGACGTAAGCGGCAATTTGTGCATGGTCGCGCGCGCGATGAATCTCGGAGTAGCCCTGTTGCTTGACCAGCCAATACACCTCGTCGAGTTCGATGGCGTTCAGGAAATCCGGTGAATGCGTGGATACGAAAACCTGTCCGCCACGATTGGCGTAGCTACGGAATTCCTCCGCGAGTTCAGGCATCAACTGCGGATAAAGCTGGTTCTCCGGCTCTTCCACGCATAGCAAGGGGTGCGGCTCCGGATCGTGCAGCAGCACCAGATAGGCGAACATCTTGATGGTGCCGTCGGACACGTAGCGGTCGAGGAAAGGCGTCTTGAACGAGCCATCCTGAAAACGCAGCGTGAGGTAGCCATCATCCATCAGCTTGGGTTCGACCGAAGTCACGCCGGGTACCCGTTTGGTCATCGTTGCAAGGATTTTGCTGAAGATCTCGGCATGCTGCTCATGCAGGTAACGAGCGACCAAGGGTAGATTCTCGCCGGTCTCCGACAGGTGCTCCATTTCGCCCGATGCGTCCTTGCGCCCTCGCGCGGCGCTGATGTGGAAATCGGACACGTGCCAGTTCTCGATCAGGCTACGGAAGGCATTGGCGGCTTTGAAACGCTCGAATTGCCCCAGACCTTTGATCGCAAGGGTGTCCGGCGCAACCCGCTGGGTTTCGCGGTCGAGTTCCTCGTCGGTCTTGTTGAAGTCTTCCTCGTTGGTGATCGCGTAGCCTTCGCCCTCGGCAAAGCTGAGGAAGTGGTAGGGACTTCCGTAGCGGCCGCGCTTGTAACGCAGAAGTTCCTTGCAGACCACCGGCATCCCTTGCCGCTCACCGATTTCCAACGAGTACGTCACCAGCCGCTCGACGCCAGTGATCTCCATGCGGTACTGCAACTCGATGAGGAGCGTGTCCTTCTTCGGGTCGCAACCCCGGCTCAGCACTTCGCCGAAGCGGCCGCGCTTGTCGAGCGCTTGCCGGACATTGCCTTTCAGGCAGTCGTGCAGGAAGCCGAAGACATCGAACAACGTCGATTTCCCCGACCCGTTTGCGCCGACGACCACCAGAAAGGAAGGTATGTCCTTCAGGTGCACATTGCGGAAGGCCTTGAAGTTCTTGAGACGGATGGATTCGATTTTCATGAACGGACCTTGGACGGGCAGTGACGGTTATCGTCAGCCTTTCTGGCAGAACTCGTGGCTGCAGCTTGGTTTCGGATGCGTTTGGGCAGCGCGCTGGCCGGTTCGCCTGCCTGTTGCAGACGGGCGTCGATGCAGTTCCGGGCGTGGGCTTCGGGCGTCATAAGCGGTGGGGTAGACGGACAGATCGGACTTTAACGCGAACGCCTGCGCTTTCCCCACTGCTGACACGAAGCCGTCCGGTACCCAGACGCTGCCGCGCTGGATGCGTTCGGGTTCGGTGTCTTGGAGATGGCGCAGGCCCAAGATGGGCAGGAAGGGCGATGGTCGTTCTGAGCAGCCGTTTCCCGGGACGCCTTGGATGAAGATCAACCATCCGATGGCTGAAAATCATCCATCACATGGACGATTTTCAGCCATTTTTCCAGCCAGCCGAAGCCGATGTGCTCCTGCTCCAGGCGCAGGGACGGGCAGATGCGGTGGTCGCGCAGGTCTTCGTAGAGGCTGCGTTCCTCGGCGGTGAGGCGCGAGACGTCGGCCGGGCGCGGGCTGTCTTCGCGGCCCCACAGCGCCTCGTGTGCGAGCAGGGTGGCGCGGTCCATCAGCAGGGACTCGACGTGGGCGAAGCGGGCGCGCAGCTGGGCGAGGATGGCGAAGCCGTTGGTGTCGATGTCGCCCCAGTAGTGGATCGGGCAGCGCTGCAGCCACTCGGCGCGTGCCAGTGCCTCCCAGCCGTAGCCGGCGCCGAAGATCACGATGGCCTTGTCGACGCGGGGGAAGGCGAGGAAGTTGGTCTCGTTCTCGGTGATGAAGACGCGCGCCACGTCGAGTCGCAGGCGGGCGAAGCTGTCGGCGTCGAGGGCGAGGTCGGGGCAGGGCGCGCCGGGCAGCAGGTGCAGCGCCGGGTCGAGGATGCGGAGGCGCAGCAGCACGGGCTTGTCGAGGAAGCCGTAGCGGGCGGCGAACTGCTGCGCGCCGGTGCGCGCCGGGTCGAAGGATGCGGAGGCGCAGCAGCACGGGCTTGTCGAGGAAGCCGTAGCGGGCGGCGAACTGCTGCGCGCCGGTGCGCGCCGGGTCGATCGCCGCCGCGGGCAGGGCGAGCTCGAGCAGCTCGGCGAGCACGCCACGCTGGGATTCGATGAACTTGGTGTGGATGCCGGGCAGGTCGACCTGGCGCAGATATACGCCCGGCCGCGGGTGGGCCTGCAGCCAGGCGACCACGTCGAGCAGGCGCGACCACTCGGCGGCGAGCTCGAGCGCGCGCAGCGGGCGCTTCGCCAGCCAGGGCAGCAGCAGGGGCTGGCGCGACGCAGTCTCGGCGTGCAGCGCGCGGAAGCGCGCGTGCTCGGCGCGCTTGCCGATCCAGGCCAGGGCGTCGTCGAGGCGGTCGACCCAGGCGCTCGCGGGCAGGCGCTGGCTGCCCTGCACGCGGTGGCGGGTCTCCTGCCATTCGAGGCGCACATGGGGCGTGGCCGAGATCGCCGCGATCCAGGCGCGCACGGCGTCGAAGCGGCGGGTGATGTCGTCCGGGCCGGGCGTCTTCAGGCTGAGGCGCAGCGGGAAGCGGCTCGTGGCGGCGTTCAGCCCCTCGCGCAGCAGCTCGCCGCGCTCCCACAGGCGCATCACCTGCGCCTTCAGGTCCGGCACGGTGCTCCAGCTCATGACGCGGATGCGGCGCCGCCGGCGCGCGGCGCGGCCTGGGCGGCGGCCCGCATCTCCGCCTTCTGCGCGCGGTACTCCTCGATCGACAGGTTGCGCAGCTTCGAGGCGCTGCCGCCCTCGTTGTGCACGAAGCCGACGCTGGCGACGAAGGGCTCGATGATGTGGATCTTCTGCAGCGGGGTGACGATCAGCAACTGCAGGTTGAGCTGCTCGAAGAGGCGCAGGCCGTATTGCGCGGACTCGTCCGAGCCGCGGCCGAAGGCCTCGTCGATGACGACGAAGCGGAACGAGCGCGAGCGCACCGCGCCCCACTCCAGGCCGAACTGGTAGGCCAGGCTGGCGGCGAGGATGGTGTAGGCGAGCTTCTCCTTCTGCCCGCCCGACTTGCCGCCCGAATCCGAGTAGTGCTCGTGCTCGCTGTCGTCCTCGCGCCAGCGCTCGCTGGCGGCGAAGAGGAACCAGTTGCGCACGTCGGTGACCTTCGCGGTCCAGCGCCGGTCCTGGTCGGAGAGGCCCTCGCGGCCGCGGAAGCGGTCGATGATGCCCTTGACGCGCAGGAAGCGGTCCTCGGAGTACTGCTCGTCGTCGCCCTCGCCGGCCCCGCTGAGCGCGCCCTCGGTGCACGCGCGCAGCTCCTGCTGGAAGTCGCGGATCTCGGCGTCGGGGCTGGGCTGGGATTCGAGCACGATGTAGCGCCCGGGGTTGTAGTCGATCTCGCCCAGCGACTTGTTGATGTGGGCGATGCGCTCCTTGATGGTCTCGCGCTCGCGCGCGAGCTGGGCGTTGAAGTTGGCGATCTCGTTGATCGTGTTGACGTTGAGCAGCTCCTTGAAGCGCGCGAGGAAGCGCGGCAGGTCGTCGCGGTTCAACTGCGTCAGCAGGTTCTCGTACTCGAAGCCGGCCTCCAGGCTGGCGTCGATCTCGGCGGTCTCGAGCGCGAACTGCTGCTTGAAGGCCGACATGGCCTTGATGATCTTCTCGGCCAGGCGCGCCAGCCGGCGATCCTCGGCGTCGATCCGCGTCTGCAGCAGGTCGCGGACTTCCTTCTCACGGTTGTCGCACGATTCGACCGTGAGCTGGTGCTCGCCGAGCACCTCGGCGCACAGGGCCTCGAGCTGGGGGACGAGCGCCGGGTCGATCGGCGCGGCGTCGACAAGGGCGAGCGTGGTCGCGCGCAGGTCCTCGGCGTCGGCCTGGCGCTGCTCGACCTTGGCGCGGCGTTCGCGCGCGGCGCCGAGCTCGCGCTCGGTGTCGACGCGGATCTGCTGCAGCTCGGCGAGCTGGCGGCCGAGCTCCTTGAGGAGGTCCGAGGCGGCTTCGAGCGCGCGGCGTTCGTCTTCCAGCGTGGCGATCTCGCCGGCGACGCCGTGCCAGTCGAGCTCGTCGAAGGCGGTGAATTCTTCCAGCCGGGTGAGGGCGTCGAGGCGGCCGGCGAGGGCGCGGCGCTCGGTGTCGATGCGGCCGATGCGGCTGCCGAGCTCGCCGAGGCGGGCCTCGAGCTGGCGGCGCTGGGCTTCGAGGGCCTCGATCTTGGCGGTGTTGCTCCAGCCCAGCACGTAGCGGCTGCGGTCGGCGATGGCGTGGCGGTCGTCCTTCTCGTGGCGGCCGCTGGGGTCCTTGATCTGGCCGGCGCGGGTGATCGCACGCGTCTCGCGGCGGAACTGCTCCTGGGTGGCGCAGCAGGCGACGTCGAAGCGGTGGGCGAGCTCGCGCTCGAGCCAGTCGTAGTGCGGGCTGTCGGGCTTGATCGCGAGCTTGCGCACCAGCGAGTCGGGGTGCAGCGCGGGCAGCTCGCCGGTGCGCGGCGGGCGGACGTGGAAATACACCAGGCGGCCGCGCAGGTGGTTGCCGTCCACCCACTCGGCCACCGCCTTGTAGTGCGCGTCGGGCACCAGCAGGGCGAGGCCGAAGCCGCGCAGCAGGCGCTCGGCGGCGCCCTCCCAGTCGCGCTCGTCCTCGCGCACCTGCAGCAGCTCGCCGGCGAAGGGCATGTCCTCGACGTCGATGCCGAGCGCGCCGCACAGCGCGGCGCGGATCTGGATCTGGCGGTCGTCGATGTTGCTGCGCCGGCGCCTGAGGCTGTCGATCTCGGCGCTCAGCGCGTCGTGTTCGAGCTTGCCCTGGCGCAGGCTGACGGCGTGCTCGGTGAGCGTGTTCTGCAGCTCGGCGTCGCGGCTGCGCGCGTCCTCGCGCCCCGCGGCGAAGTGCAGGCGCTGGGCGGCGAAGGCCTCGCCGTCGGCGGCGGCGGGGGTGCCGAGCACCGCGGCGAGCTCGGCATAGCGGCGCGACTTGGCCAGGCGCGCGTCGCGCACCTGCGCGAGCTTGCGGATCTCGGCGGCGAGGCGCTCGAGGCGGTCGCCGCCGTTGGCGTTGATGGCCTGCTTGAGCGCGTCGATGCGCAGCGCCTGCTCCTCGCGCAGCCCGTCCAGGCGCCTGGCCTGGGCGTCGGCGCGCGCCCACTCCTCGGCGGCGAGCGCCAGGCGGTGGTCGAGCAGGGCGAGCTTGCGCGCGGCGAAGTGCGGCTGCAGCGCCTCGCGGCAGCGCCGCAGCGTGCCGATGTCGGCGGCGAGCGCGTCGTGGCGGTGGCAGTCTTCGACCAGCGGGGCGAGCAGCGACACCTGGCGCTGGGCCTTGAGCACCGCCTGGTGGGCGCGGTCGAGGTCGTCGAAGTGGCCGATGAGGGCCTGGATGCGCGGGCCGACCTCGAAGGGCTCGAGCATGTGGTGGCGCACGAAGTCGGTGAGGTTGCCGACCGACTTCATCGACACGGTCTGGTGGAAGAGCTCGAGCGCCTGCTCGTTGTCGATGCCGAAGCGGCGGCGGAACCAGGCGGCGTAGGGCGGGAAGCTGTCGAAGACCTCGGCGCCCGCGCCGCGCAGGCGCTTGCGCAGCTGGGTGATGTCGGGGCCGAAGCCGGAGAAGTCCGCGGCGATCGACAGCGCGTGCTCGGCGCCGAGGTAGAAGCGCGCCGGCTGGCCTTGTGGCTCCTTGAACCAGAACACCTGGGCCAGGCTCACCGTCTGGTCGTAGCCGGCGTTGTGGAACACGCCGAGGATCACCGAGTAGCTGCCGGGCTCGCGCAGGCCGAGCGGGCGCGCGGCGCCGGTGACCTCGTTGCGCTCGGACTTGTAGTGGCCGAGCACGTAGGAGCGCAGGCTGCGCTCGCGGGTGTCGGCGCCGGCGGCCTTGTTGTAGGCGATGCGGTGGGCGGGCACCAGCAGGGTGGTGATGGCGTCGACCAGGGTGGACTTGCCCGAGCCGATGTCGCCGGTGAGCAGCCCGTTGCGGCCGTCGAGCTGCAGCGTCCATACGTGGCGGTCGAAGGTGCCCCAGTTGAGCACCTCCAGGCGCTGCAGGCGAAAGCCAGAGAGGGTGTCGTCGGCGACGAAGTCGAGGCCGAGGGATTGCGGGTCGTTCATGCGGCGGACCTTGGTGACGCGGTCTCGAGGCCCGCAGGAGCACCGGCAGGCGCGATCGGTCGGGGCTTTCCTCGGGCCAGGTGGTGGTCTCGAGCGCCGATGTTCGCGCCTGCCGGCGCTCCTACAGGGGGGTGTCGCAGCGCGTCAGGCGTTATCGGAGGGGGGTGTCGCAGCGCGTCAGGCGTTATCGGAGGGGGGTGTCGCAGCGCGTCAGGCGTT